>ERZ779889.1650-NODE-1650-length-21171-cov-4.379949_pt1 | contig 21171 bp, 16 predicted proteins | sample MGYA00511030_ERZ779889 | MGnify/ENA primary metagenome ERZ779889 (study PRJEB29588, sample SAMEA2160616) | human gut metagenome | biome: human gut; feature: human-associated habitat; material: faeces | place: Denmark | collected 2008/2010 ...
GGCGGCCGCCTCTCCAACGTGCCGGACAGTATCGTGGCCCAGTTCAAGGAGCGTGACCCTCAGAGCAGCGTGGCCTCGTGGGCATTCCGCTTCGCCGGCAGCTTGCCCGGAGTGCTGACCGTCCTGAGCGGTATGACCCGGATGGAGCACCTGCAGGACAACCTCCGGACATATTGTCCCCTCAATCCCCTGACGGACGAGGAGTTCCAGTTCCTGCAGGACACCGCCACGAGGATGATGCAGTTCGACACCATCCCCTGCAACGACTGCAAGTACTGCATGCCGTGCCCCTACGGTCTGGATATCCCCGCGATACTCCTGCATTACAACAAATGCCTCAATGAGGGCAACATCCCCGAGTCCTCCACCGACCCGGAGTACCGCAAGGCCCGCCGCGCCTACCTCGTGGGCTATGACCGGAGCGTACCCAAGCTGCGTCAGGCGTCCCACTGCATCGGCTGCGGCCAGTGCAGCCCCCATTGCCCCCAGCGTATCGACATCCCCGCAGAGTTGCACAGAATCGACGCTTACGTCGAGCGCCTTAAGCAGAATACCCTGTAGAAGTCAATACCCGCATTCCGGTTTGCGGTTATGGCGGAATTCACTACCTTTGTTCTGTAGCAATTTCAAAAGTGCAGACAGACCATGGATGAATTCCGCCTTAAAGTATTTGTAACGGCCGCCAGGGCTCTCAGCTTTTCCAAGTGCGCGGCAGCCCTGAATATCACCCAGCCGGCGGTCAGCCGCCATATCGGGGAGCTGGAGGCCCGCTTCGGAGTGCCGTTGTTCTCCAGGGGCAGTGCCGGGGTGGGGCTGACCAAGGCCGGCCGGCTGCTGCTCCAGCATGCGGAGGGGCTGCTGTCGGCGTACCAGAAAATGGATTACGACATGGACCTGCTGGCCCAGGCCGGTCAGGGCAGGCTGGCGATAGGGGCCAGCACGACCATCGCGATGTACCTGCTGCCGGAGATACTGGCCTCGTTCATGGAGCGTTCGGACGGGATAGAGGTGTCCATGCTCTCGGGCAACAGCGAGAATGTGGAGCAATGGCTCAGGGACGGGACGGTGGACATCGGTTTCGTGGAGAATGCCTCGCGCCGACCGTGGCTGCACTATGAGCGGCTGATGGCGGACGAGCTGGTATTGGTGGCAGGCACCCATGGCCGGTATGCGTCTTTGGAGTCGGTCACTCCGCAGGAGCTTAGGACACTGCCGCTGGTGCTGAGGGAGAAGGGCTCGGGGACGCGCGAGATTCTGGAGAATGTGCTCGGGGGCTGCGGTATAGGCCCTGAGGACCTGAGCGTGGTGATAGAGCTGAGCAGCACGGAGGCCATCAAGGCATTTGTCCGCAGCAGCGATACGCTGGCGGTGGTCTCGGTGATAGCCCTGCGCCGCGAGCTGGCTGACGGGGCGTTGAGGATTGTGGACATCGACGGAGCGGACATGCCCCGAGAGTTCGCCACTGTCGTCCGTCCCGGCGAGTTCTCCGGGCTGAACGAGCGGTTCCATCACTTTGTCGTGCGCGAGGCCTCTATGCGTTAGAAGCTGTTTTTATTTTCTCAATCTCAGATAATTAAGGCATCCCTCTCAGCGTTGGAACAGTGCTGTATTGCCCCTCGGCTTTAGTACGGGATGGCCTCGATGTACATTTCCTCCAGGTTCAGTATCACCATCTTGAAATTCTCTAAAATGTCCAGGCCGATGGTGCCGTCTTCCGCGCCGTTCAGATATTGGACCGTCTGTGTGACTCCTGTGTGCAGGTCGATGCCTGTGTCCACCATTACCGAGTCGAGTACTGTTGTACCGTTTCCTAAGCGGAACTCCTTGTACGGCAGGCGGTAGCTGCGGGTGATGCTGACGCCTCCGACACCGGCTACACGCAGGGAGTCAGGAGTGCCGTCAGCCTGAACCCCGGCCTGGTTCCGCTCATACCAATACGGCAGGAGCGTGGTGCTGTAGCCGCCCGTGTCAAAATGGAGCAGGAGGGGCTGGCCGTCTTCGTCTGTGGTGGCGATGCGCAGATTATCGCCGTCCGTCCGCAGCAGGTTGCTTTCACTGAGGGGATTGGGTGAGGGTGTAGCCGGAATTATGAACTGACGGTGCTCAAAGTCCAGCTGCACCTCTTGCATCCTGAGCATTACGGGCATGCCGATGACCGGGGGAAGGGCTGTAACGATGCTGTCGGCTTCCGCATTGCCGGTCTGGGTGTCGACAATAATGAAAGGTACGTTGGCCCAGGCCATTTCGCCGATGCGCAGTGTGTCGGCCATCGCATAGACGCCCTGCTGTGAGCCGATGCCCGATACCGGGACCGCGGCATCCAGCGGACGCAGGCTGAAATCACTGGCTTGGCTGGAGGATATGATGTTGACGCCTGCGCCGGTATCGAATACCAAGGGGCTTTCCTGCCCGTTGATGCGCGCGTCCATCGTAATGAAGTGCCCTTCGGCGGTCTTGTCCATGGCCGTGTGCATGGCATTGTGCGTGCCCATCGGGATGCGGTAAGTGCCTTCCGGATGCAGTGGCCGGCATATCGGGGCGTTGTCGGCAAAGGCCTTGTATTGCCGCGCTAAGATGAGGAAACTCCCGGTCTGTGTGCTGTCCACGCCTTGTGCTGCCAGCTGGCTGCAGATGTCCTGTATCAGGCCGGCGGCTTCGGCGTAACGGTCGGTACGCGCCAAGTTTACTCCCATCAGCATGGCCATGCTCAATGTGTTGTCGCCCAGTGCTTTCGGATAGTTGTTCAGCAGGTCTTCCAGGACGATGCATGCCGAGTCCGGGCGGTTGAAATAGTGGTGCGTAAGGGCCGTGGCCATTTTGTAAAGCATGGGATTGACAGAGTCCGCCGGCGTGACTTTCAGTTCCCGTGCCAGGTCAAACCAACGGCTTCCGCTGATCAGTGTGCCGATACGTTCGTCGGCGTTTTGGGCCTGCGCTGTCAGTGTCGCGAGCAGGCAGAGTATGGTGAGGATTCTTTTCATTGACTATTATCCTGTTTCGTTATCGTTACATATTTTTGTGTAGGTGCATTCCTGCTTTCGGAGAAAGTCATTTCCAGTAAATCACCAAGGATGGGATTGATATAGACACGTTTCATCCTATTTCTGTCGGAATATCCCAAATAATCAGCTATTTCCTGCAAGGTGCGCGGCTCACGGCAATACGCTGTCAGTAACTTTTGTATCTCCTGTTTTTTCTGCTCTCTTGACTTTACTCCTTGACTTTTACTCCTTGACTTTACTCCTTGACTTTTACTCCTTGACTTTACTCCTTGACTATATTCAGAGTTAATGGAGTAAGAGGTCCATCGCCCTTTACTGGTTGATGTCAGCATTCCCCTGTCTGCCAATAAATAGAGCATCCTGCCCACTTCCAAGGGATTTTTGCCAAGCAGTTGCTGTATACGGAAATTGGAGATGTTCTCCTCAGTAAGAGCCGTGGACAAAATCAGCTGATACTCCTTGTCCAATTTATTATACTCATTTCCAAAAATGTTTTTCAAGGCATTATGGCATTCATCAGGTATCAGCGACACCATCGACATGGTAAGTTCTACAAGATGTAAATCAGACCGCTCTATCAAGAAGGGCTTACGCCAGTTTTCTTTTCTCCATGCATCCAAAATGGTGGGAAACCCAGAGCCGATATTGTCTCCAAAGCCAATCATTCGCAACATAGCCTGCATATTTGGATTTCTGGCCTTGGAGTGTCCTCCTGCGTAGATGTCCATGACGGGGATTTTAAGTGTTCCGGGATTGGAGAATACGAAGCAGTCATCGTGCTTTTCTACTTTCAGGACACCGGTTATCATATAATCTGAGTGAATAATCAGATTTGTCAAAGCCTCGCGGATAGCTTTGTGGACAGAAGTGTCATCTATGCGCTCCATGCCTTCCAGTCTGAATGGGCGTTTTATGTCACTGACCAGTTTGGTCTGTACGCGCATGAAAAAGTTATACAGGTTGTTTTCCCAGCGCCCGTCATACGTGAGGCGGTCGCTCCAGCGGCTGTCCGGCTGTAAGTTTGTCATATCGAGATAGTCCATACGGATATTGTCGAACCTTTCCCTGATAGGCAGCCCTTTGCCGAACATCAGTAGTCCAGCTAATGTAAGTCCCTCTCTTTGTGTATTTCTGTCAACAGTGTATCCTCCCATATTCAAGAGAAACTCTTTGTCAGAATAATCATTCCAAACATGATCTGGATTGGCAGTGCGGAATCTGTTCCGATAGGCCGACAATGTTGGTACGTCAATATCATCCATTGTGTAATTTTCCATCAGTACAGAATCATTGCCACTGTCGTTTGCATCACGGATCATGGCTCTTACGTCGTCCTCAGAGCAATGATAGTCTCCCTCGTAGTTCCGTTTGAAAGTCCCGCTGATTATATTTCCGTTGATATAGATGGGACGTTGCCGGTAATCTGCCTGCGGCACATGGATGTACAGCAGGTAATGCCCGTCATAATCTATTATTTCGACATCTTCATCGGTAAGTATGTTGCGGCTTACTTTATTACTGTTCAAGGTGTCGAATAATTCTTTTTTCATTTTTTCAGGATTTGAAACCCCCGTGATTTCAAACCTTTTTCCAATGTCTTCCTCATCTGGGTTTTCCTTTATTCCAAGCAATATGGTTCCACCTATTGTATTGGCAAATGAGGAATATGTTTCCCACACAGATTTGGGAATCTGTCTTTCAGCTTTCTTGCACTCAAACGCAATCCGCTCTCCAATCTTTAGCAATATGTTTATGTCGTGTGTATTCATAGGCATGCTTTTATTCTACTCTGTTGCGTTGTATGCAAAGATACGAAAATCCGGCCAAAGGCAGTCGTAAAATGCTCTACTGAAGTCCTGTTTGTGTTAAGTCTGATATGGGGGGAGTCTGCCTTGTGGAGCGGGATGGGGTATAACAATCGGTTATGCCGTATAAGTAAGTGTGTTGGGATGTTTTACAGCGGGTATTGTACTTTTGCGGCATGAAAACAACAGCAACATCCTCAACATCTGTGACGCCGGCTGTGCAGGCCGCGCAGGTATCAACCGGAACTCTTCAGGCACGCCAGTGGGCAGCCCGGATACTTTTTGTCGCACTTTTCGTAGCTTCTTTCTTCCTGCCTACGGCGGTGGCCCTGCTGGCCGGAATAGCTTTGGCCGTAACCCTCGGCTCGCCTTTCCCCGTATTTGCCAAGAAAGTCTCGAAGTACCTGCTTCAGGCCTCGGTGGTAGGTCTCGGCTTCGGCATGAATCTCTATTCGGCTGTGGAGTCCGGCAAGGACGGTATGCTCTTCACGATAGTCTCGGTGGTGGGGGTGATGGTCATCGGCACCCTGCTCGGACGGGTCTTCAGACTCTCCCGGAACAATTCCTACCTCATCTCTTCAGGTACGGCCATCTGCGGAGGCAGCGCGATAGCCGCCGTGGCGCCAATCATCGACGCGGATGACAATGAGACCACCATGTCAATGGTGACCGTATTCGTGCTCAACGCCGTGGCCTTGCTCATTTTCCCCGCAATAGGCCATCTGCTCGGACTCTCCCAGGAGCAGTTCGGCACCTGGGCAGCCATTGCCATCCATGATACCAGCTCCGTGGTGGGAGCAGGTGCCGCCTATGGAGAGGAGGCCCTGCAGATTGCCACTACCGTCAAGCTGACACGCGCCCTGTGGATTATTCCCATGGCCATAGCCACGACATTCATTTTCAGGAAGAAGGGTAAGAAGATTTCCATTCCCTGGTTCATCTTCCTCTTCATAGCCGCCATGCTGGCCAACACTTACCTGGGAATCCCTGAGAAAGTATCTGCAGCGATAGCTGGAGGCGCGAAGCATGCTCTCGGAGCCACACTCTTCCTCATTGGCTGCGGCCTTTCCCTCCAGAGCGTCAAGGAGACAGGAGTCCGCCCGTTCCTGCTCGGCATCTCCCTCTGGGCCGTCATCTCCCTCTCGTCGCTGGCGGTGGTGATGATGATGTAGGGACTGCGGCGGCATGCAGCGGCAGTGCCGTGCAAGGATATGGAGCAGATGTGTCTCAGGTCAAATTATGTTGATTGTTTGTCCCCTTTCCTGCTGTTGAGTATCTTTGCATATTGTAAGGATATATTGTATGAAAAGTAGATATTGCATGGTTGTTATTTCCCTGCTTGCCGTCACAGTGACACTGTTGTCCTCGTGTGCGGGTGGAGGCAGGGAAAACGCATTTGTCACATTTGATTATTCAAAAGTGAAGGATGGGGATACCCTGGAATTCTCATCGTTGGCGGAGGCGCCGGAGTTCATCGCGCTGGACAGCGATACCCTCGATGCTTTCGCTCAGGCAAGGGTCATAATATCCGATAACTATCTCGTCAAGAATGTCATGTCTGTATCGGGAATGAACGAGTTCCCGGTCAGTGTGTTTGACCGTCATACCGGCCGTTTTATATGCAACGTGGGGCACATCGGCCGCGGTCCGGGAGAGTATCTCAGGTCCGTCTGCACCTATGTGGATGAAGATGGAGGCAAGGTCTGGATAATGGATGCATGCGACCATATCAAGACTTACGATCTCCGTTCCGGAAAATATCTGGGAAATGTGCCGTTGGCGTACAGTCTGATGGACGACTATGCCGGTGGAATGGGGAGTTTTATTGTGAATGACGGGAAAGTGACTGTCGCTGCGGTTCCGTATCAGGAGGACTCCTGTCCCTCGATTGTGTGGTGTCAGGATGAGCAGGGCAATATCATCTGGGAGATACCGGAGACAGGCCGGGAGTGCTCACTGAAGCCCGGCAATACATTGGTCTCTTCGGAGTACAATATAGAGGGGATGCTGGATGTCACTTTCAGATATCAGGGAGACAGGCCGGATACTCTGTATCTTGTGCGGGAGGGCAGGCTTCAGCCCGTGTACAATGTCAATAAACGGACATTGAAGAGCGGAATGGGCATGTACGATGTCCTGCTGCCCGGAAAAGTCTTTTCAAATCTGACCGAGGACAAGGAGGTAATCCCCAATGTCACGGTCGGTTTCCCGGTGGCTTGTATTGTTACGGATCTGAATAGCGGTAAGTCTGTAAAATATCCGACAGTAGCGAGGAATGACTTTCTGGGAATCAATACGGAGCAGTTTTCTTTCCAGAACGGATATCTTGTGCAGGCTGTCAGTGCTGTCGAGTTCAAGGAGATAGGGCAGAGGGCCCTGGAACAGGGATTGCTGCCGGAAGCTTCTGCGGAACAGGTCAGAGCCATACTTTCGGAACTGCAGGATACGGACAATGACGTACTGATGCTGGCCCGTCTCAAGGAGTGAGCTGGTCAGTCTTTTTCAGGAACAACGGCTGTGCTGCTTTTGTCTGCCAGCCGTTTTCTGTATGCGTCCAACCGTTTTTTCCATGCCTTGCGTCTGACCTTCTCAGCCGCTGCCCTGCGCTCAAGGTATTCATCATACCGTCTTTCCAGATAGTTGTCTGCCATGGTGAAGAGAGCGGAAAACGGGGTTCGAACCCGCGACCTTCGGCTTGGGAAGCCGACGCTCTACCAACTGAGCTATTTCCGCGAAAAATGTTTACCTTTGCGGTATTGGAACTGCTGTTTGCGGTTCGGACTGCAAATATATGAATTTAAATTTATTTATCGCTAAAAAAATAAAGGGCAGCGGACTGAGCTCGACCAGTAACGGGATAGCCTGTGTGTCCGTGGCCATAAGTATAGCCGTGATACTGGCGGCTGTAGCGATATCGGGCGGCTTCAAGAAGGAGATAGGCAAGCGGGCCGCGGGTTTCACAGGAGAGATTCTGATGACGGTTCCAGGGATGGACTATATGAACGACGTGTATCCGCTCCAGGCTGATATGTCCTATCTTCCGGATATAAAGCGGATTCCGGGAGTCGAGTCGGTGAATGAGACGGCATACAAGCCAGGTATGATAAAGGAGGGAAGTGACGTACACGGAGTTATGTTCAAAGGGGTGGACTCTACTTATTCGCTGGATTTTTTCGCAGATTTTATTACTGATGGAGCACTGCCCGATTTTTCTGGAGAGCGTATAAGTGATCAGGTGCTGATATCCAAGAGACTGGCGGTGATGCTGGGCTATGGAGTCGGTGACCGGATATCAGTATATTTTATAGGTGAGCAGGTGAGGGTGAGAAAGTTGGTCATCGCGGGACTGTACGACATTCAGCTGGAGGATATGGACGAAAGGCTTGCCTTGATGGATATCCGTCAGGTACGCAGGCTTAACGGCTGGGACGAGCATGATGTCTCGTGCCTGGAGATATCCCTGGGCGGTGACGGAGGCAAGGCGGCCGCACGCCGGAGGGCCGAGGTGTACGACGCGGTAGGGGAGATAATCATGACCGAGGACCAGCCGCTGGACGCGCCGGTAGTCGTGCGGCAGATCAGCGAGATCTATCCGGGGCTCTTCGACTGGCTGGCGTTACTTGACCTCAATGTGTTGGTTGTCATGATTCTGATGATGGCCGTGGCCGGATTCAATATGATATCAAGCCTGCTGATTATCCTTTTTGAGCGCATTTCCATGATAGGTCTGCTGAAGTCCCTGGGCATGAGGACGGTCAGTATCTGCAAGGTGTTTATATACAGAGGGGGCGCGATAGTGCTCAGGGGTATGGTATGGGGTAATGCAGTGGCTCTGGTGCTGCTGGCCGTCCAGAAATGGCTCAAGCCGTTCAGGCTTAACCCTGTGAATTATTTTGTCGATTTTATTCCAGTGGAACTGAATCCTGTGCATATACTGCTGGTGGACGCGTCGGCTTTTATACTGATGCTTCTTATAATGATAGTCCCCTCGCTGTTTGTCGCACGCGTATCGCCAGACAGGACGATCAAAGTCAGCTGAGTCAGTCCGGATGCCGGGGATTTTGCTTACCTTTGCCTCCATGAACTATATGGGAATAGTAATAGGTGTTTCAACCTTCCTGATTATCGGACTGTTTCATCCGATAGTCATAAAGTCTGAATATTATTTCGGCAAGCGTTGCTGGTGGGTCTTCCTGTGGGCGGGTCGGGCTGCCGCTGCCGGTTCGCTGTTTATCGGGAATATTATCGTGTCCACTCTCATGGGGGTAACGGCTTTCTCCTGTTTCTGGTCTATTCTGGAGCTGTACGAGCAGGAGAAAAGGGTGGACAAGGGCTGGTTTCCCCGCAATCCAAGGCGGAAAAGATAGAATTTACCGGAGTTCGGACAACTTGCCTATGTCGGTGATGACGGCTCCGGCAGGGGCTTTCACGCATCGGACGGGGTGGGTGGCGGCTATGGTCAGGTAGAAGTCGATGATGGAAAATGTCTCGGGCCACGAGCGGAGCAGCTGCATGGCGGCAGGGGTAAGTACGTGGATGCCGCTGAAAGCCGCGCGTGTGAGGTCGCATTCCGTCGGTGTCGAGGCGGCGCTTCCGATTCCCTTGATGGCGCCTTTGGCCGGATATACCCATCCCTTGAGCATCCCTTCCGTGTCAGTCAGCAGGTAACGCGATGAATAGCGGTCGCTTACGAGTAGGGTCGCCGCCGGGATTTCCCCAGGATGCAGCGGAAAGGACCGGTTGCAGCCGGTGGCTTCCCTGAAAAAACAGCCGGGATCAATCCCGGAGGTGATGATGTCCACGTTGTGCACCAGCACCGGCACATCTCCAATCAGACCGGACATCACGGCATGGCGTATGCCTCCTCCGGTGTCGCGCAGCAGGTCCCGCTCGTCCGAGAAAGCCACTTCCATTCCGAATCCTCCGTGCGAGCGTACGAAGTCCTCCAGCATGTCCGCAAAGTGATGGACGTTGATTATCACACGGGTGAATCCGGCATCCCGCAGTCTCAGCATCAGTCTCTGTATCATGGGTACTCCTTCGAACGGTACCAGGGCCTTGGGCATCCTGTCTGTCATAGGCCTGAGCCGTGTGCCAAGTCCTGCCGCAAGTATCATGGCGGTCTGCGGAGCGGGTGAGCCGGCATTCATCGTATCACCTCCCTTTCCAGATTCTGCTCGCGGTGAATGAGCACCGCATGCAGTTTCCCTGTGCTTCCGTATTTTTCTTCAAGATGGTCCGCGAGCCTTTCTGCGAAATATACCGAGCGGTGCCGGCCTCCCGTGCATCCGAAGGAGAACATCAGGTCCGTGAATCCCCGTTCCAGATAGTTGTCCACATGCATGTCGGCAAGGGCGGCCGTGTGCCGTGCAAACTCCTCAGTCTCCGGGTACTCCTTCAGAAAATCAACAACAGGAGCGTCCAGCCCCGTCATCCCGCGGTACTCGGGCAGCCTGCCCGGATTGGGAACCCCACGGCAGTCAAAGACGTAGCCTCCTCCGTTTCCGCTTTCGTCTTCGGGTATGCCCTTTTTATAGGAAAAACTGAAAATCCGAACCAGCAGCTTCCCGTCCCCTCTCTGCTCCCGGTGTCCGTAGAGCGGAATCAGGTCTTCAAGAATCCGGCAAAGGCAGGGATATTCCGGGAAAGTGCCGGAGGCAAAAATCTCCTGCAGGTTGTCCATGGCGTAGGGTATGCTCTTGAGAAAATGCGGCTTACGCTCGAACAGTCCGCGGAGTCCGTATGCACCCAGGACCTGCAGGGTCCGGAAAAGGACAAACTGTCTCAGGTCGGTAAGGAAATCTTTCCGGCGCACCACCGCATAGTGCGACTGGGCCTCGAGATAGGCTTCGGTCAGTTCCTCTTTGAGCTGTGGGGAGTAGCGGGCCCTTGCCTGCCAGACGAATGAGGCCAGGTCGTAATGCACCGGTCCCATCCGCCCCCCCTGGAAGTCGATGAATTTCATTTCCCCCGAAGGTGTGAGCATGATGTTCCTTCCCTGGAAGTCACGGTACAGGAAATTCTCCGAACTGCACATCAGCAGCCGGCCGCACAGTCTCCGGAAGTCCTCCTCGAGGGCCATCTCGTCGAATTCCAGTCCGGATGGCTTCAGAAAGCAGTATTTGAAGTAGTTGAGATCGAACATGACCGATGTCCCGTCGAAACACATGACCGGCCTGCACTGATGGAAATCCAGTCCCTGCGCCCCGATGTACTGGAAGGCCGGCAGGGTCTCCACAGCTGTCAGCAGCAGTGCCTTCTCCTCAGTGGAATAGCTCCCGCTCCTGCGCCCGGCGGCCACTGCGTCGAAGAGTGTCATGTCCCCCAGGTCCTCCTGCAGGTAGACCATCCGGTCCTCGCTTACGGCCAGTACCTCCGGCACGGGAAGTCCCAGGCGGGAGAAATGCCGGTCCAGATAGAGGAACGCCTCATTCTCCTGAAGACTGGTCCCGGCTGCGGCGATGCAGCTGCCTCCGTCCCAGATTATCCTGAAATACTGACGGTTGCCCCCGGAAGAGGGCAGGGGGGCGATACGGTACTCTCCTGCACCGGAATATCGCTCGAAGAGTGACTTTATTCTTTCCATTGTACCGGCAAATTTACTCAATCTCCAGGATTGTTTAATGAAAATCGGATAATTTTGTTTATGTTTGCACGTTATGAGCAAAAAGGGGTTAAGGGACATATTGTGCGCGTGCGTCATCATCCTGATGCTGCCGTGCTCTGCATTTGTCATTCGGGGTATGTCCATGCCCTATGATGTCATCTCCGGCGTGCCGCAGGACTCGCTGTCAGTCCAGGCGGACTCGGTAATCGCTCAGGACTCCATGCTTAAGGACTCTTTGGCTGGGCCGGATACGCTTGTGATTCCAGATTCTCTGTCTGTACTTGACTCTTCGGTTGTGTCGGATTCATTGCTTTTGACTGACTCGCTGGCCGCTGCGGATTCGCTTACGGAGTCAGACTCGACGGCTGCGGACTCAGTCAGGGTGCTGACCAAAAGAGAACAGAAGCGTATGGCCAAGGACAGTGTGCGGAAAGTGAAGGATGCCTATAAGGACAGCGTAGCCATGGTGAAGCAGCATATGGCTGACAGCATACATCATATAAAGGACAGCATCCGGAGTGTAAAGGACAGTATCCGCTGGTCCAAGCCCAGAGTCCTGGAGACAATCTTTCTCCCGGACAGTCTCTATTATGACAGGATCATCTCATGGACAACGGGAACGCGGGTCAATGAGTACAGACATGCCGATATGGATACCACTTTCAATGACTGGTACACTGAGTATCCTTTCTACAAGGAGGATATAGATGCCGTCTATCTTGGAACAGTAGGCTCTGCCGTGCAGAACGTCAATTTTTTCAAACGGCGTGAATTTGACATATTCAAGGCATACGCTCCTTATATTACTTACTCCCATACGCCTGAGAACATGCCGTTTTTCAACACCAAGTCCCCTTATACGGAGTTGGCCTACTGGGGTACGATATTCGCTTTCAAGGACAAGGAGGAGACCAATGTCCGTTTCATGCATACGCAGAATATAACTCCTGAGTGGAATCTGGCCGTGCTGTTTCAGGGCTGGAAGGCGGCCGGCATACTGGAAAAGGAGGCTACCGCCAACAATTCACTGGAGATTACTACCAACTATCTGGGTAAGAGATATGTGATGAATGCCGGGTTCATACACCACAATATAAACAGGGAGGAGAACGGAGGTATTCAGGATTCCTATATGGTGAGGGATACTACGGTCGATGCAAAGACTATAGCTGTGAATCTGCAGAATGCCAGGAACAAGTTGTCAAGAAATACATTTTTCATAAACCACTCATACGACATTCTTCTGGAGTCCGATCTGACCAGGATGAGGAAGGTAATGGATAAGGATTCGGTATTTACAGCCACGGTTGACTCGTTGATTAAAGTGAGGAAGGAGGCTTATGAGAGGTCAGTGGATGCTGCAGTTGCTGCAGTAAAGGCTAAGGCAGAGGCGGAGGCCAGGGCTGCTGACAGTCTTGCCGCTTTGGCGGATTCGACTGCTGCGATGCAGATGGACTCGCTCGGCACTGCTTTGGACTCAGTTGGTATGTCGTTGGACTCGGCAGGTGTCATGATTGACTCAGCGGGGAGTGTCTTGGACACCGTGGTGACAGCTGATTCTCTGCTGTCTGCTCCCGGGACAGATTCGTTGTCCTCGGTAAGTAAGTATGCGTCTCCGGAGGACTCTATAGCGGCTGTGAGGGCAGATTCCATCGCGACAGCCGTGGCGGACTCGTTGCTGAGGGCTTCTATTATGGACACTCTCCGTCCGCCTACAGAGGACGAGATAATAGCGTCGTTGGCGGATTCCCTGCTTTTCGGCCAGGCCGGCAACAGTCCGAGACTGACAGTGGGCCATATCGGCGAGGTGTCCAGGTTCTACAGATTCTATACGGATGAGATTACCGACGAGGTGGGTAGGAATTTCTACAACAACATGTTCTATATCAATCCTACTTCATCGGCCGATTCCATGAGGATGTTTACCGTAGAGAACAAACTGTTTTTCAAACTGCAGCCATGGAAACGGGACGCCATAGTCTCTGAGGTGTCAGGCGGTGTGGGATATCAGTGGAACAGTATCTACGCATTCCGTCCCGATATGTTCCTGACCGGCAACCGCAATATAAACCAGCACAACATGTATCTGTATGCGGGAGCATCGGGAGAGTACAAGAAATATCTGAACTGGGGTGCGACTGCGCAGTACAGTTTCCTGGGCTATTATCAGAACGATTTCAATGTGGACGCGCATGTGGGAGTGTCGTTCTATCCTTTCAAGGACAAGTCCGAGCCCATAACTCTCAATGGACGGTTCAGCACATCGCTTAAGGAGCCGGACTGGTTCTCCCAGCATTACTATTCCAACCACTATGTCTGGGACAATGATTTCGGCAAGACCTCCACGACCAAGGTAGAGGCTTCTCTGGATATTCCCAAGTGGGATATGGAAGCTTATTTCGGATATGCACTAGTCAACAACTATCTCTATAACGATACTCTCGGTATCGCCCGCCAGAACACCGGCCTGATCAACGTGATGAGCGCATACTTGAGAAAGGACTTCAAGATATGGTGGTTCCATCTGGACAATCAGATACTGTTCCAGTATTCCTCGGATGAGAGTACATTGCCGCTGCCCATGTTCACGTTTCATCTGAGATACTATATAGAGATGGAGGCGGTAAAGAATGTGCTTACGGTCCAGCTTGGAGCTGACGCGCGGATGAATACGCCTTATTATGTCCCGGCCTACAATCCGGCCCTGGGCACTTTCCAGCTTCAGACTCGGGAGCAGGTCGGATACAACCCGTATATCGACATTTTCCTGAATCTGCAGTGGAAACGGGTCAATATATTCCTCAAGGTAATCAACGTCGGTGAGGGATGGCCTACCGGGGCGTCAAGTTTCTCGGCTTATCATTACGTAAGGCCTTCTCTTGGTTTCAAGTTCGGAATCCACTGGCCATTCTATATCGAGTAATACGGCTGCGCATGAGGACAGTCCGTATAATAGGAGTACTGTTGGGAATGTTCATACTGGGAAACATTCTCAGGATATGGGAAGGGCCCCGCAGCGGAACTGACTCATTGGAGCTGTCTTACGACAGGGACTCTCTGACAGCTTATATCGGCATCAAGAGCGGTATGTATACGTCAAAGGGTTTCCTGACTGGTTTCCAGTATACACTTCTGACCGGATTCGCCGATAGTCTTGACATCAGGCTGGGTATAATAGGTACGGGCTGTCATCAGAACTGCTGGTCTTTGCTCTCGAACGGCCAGGTGGACATAGTGGCGGTACACGTTTCGGACTCAATACCACAGACGCATGCCGGTGCGGTGAGTCTCAGTATGCCTTTCCGGGATTACGCCTGGGCTGTAAGGCGGGAAGACCATTCCCTTCTGCATCAGGTCAACATGTGGCTCGGACTGGTGACGAGGGGAGAGGAGTTCGCGGATATGGAGCGCCGTTTCTTCCGTTCCTACGATCTTTCATCCTATATTGATAATGGAACTAGGACCGATAGAATATCGCCTTATGATGATATCGTAAAGCGGCGGAGCCGGCTGCTGGGCTGGGATTGGCGGCTGCTGTCAGCGGTGATATTCAAGGAGTCCCGTTTCTCAATGGGGGCCAGGTCACGGCGCGGGGCCGTCGGTCTCATGCAAGTGAAGCCCTCCACGGCGGCTGTCTACGGAGTCTACGATCTCTTTGACCCCGAGGAGAATGTCAAGGCAGGCACGATGTTCCTGCGGCAGATACAGAAGCGGTACACTGCGATGGGCTTTGACTCGGTCAATGTAGTGAAATTTACCTTGGCGGCATACAATGCGGGGGAGAGCCGCATAGAGGACTGCATCAATTTTACCCTGGACCAGGGACTGGACTTCACTGACTGGGAAGTCGTCGCTTCGGCTATTCCGCTGATGGCCGATCCGGAGTATTACGTGGATGCTGAGTACCTGCGGCACGGTAAGTTCCGGGGCGGAGAGACGATTCGTTATGTCAAGGACGTGCTGTCCAAATATGAGGTATATCTGTCGGTGATAGAGTGAGTCTACATATCTTCCATCGGAGTGGGTGCAGTCACTGTGACCGGTTCTTTCCGGGTGGGGTGGATGAATGTTATCTGTCTGGCGTGCAGGCTGATGCTGCCGTCCGGGTTGGAGCGGCGGGCACCGTATTTCAGGTCGCCCTTTATGGGGCATCCTATCGAGGCGAGCTGACAGCGGATCTGATGGTGTCGTCCGGTCATCAGCTGCACTTCTACCAGAAAATAGTTTTTTGTGGGTCTGAGCAGGCGGTAGCGCAGTATGGCTTCCTTGGCACCTGCCTTGGGTTCCGGCCAGGAGTAGGACTTGTTCTGCTTCTCGTTACGGGTAAGCCAGGAACGGATCTCTCCCTGAGAAGGCTCAGGGGCCTTCTCCACCAGTGCCCAGTAGATTTTCCCAGCACCACCATCCCTGAAGGCTCCTGATAGTCTCTCCAAAGCCTTGGATGTCTTGGCCATGATGACTGCTCCACTTACGGGCCGGTCCAGACGGTGGGGTACTCCCATGAATACTCTTCCCGGCTTGTGGTCTCTGGCAGCGATGAATGCTTTCAGTTTCTCGGGAAGTGGCTCGTCTCCTGTCCTGTCCCCTTGTGTTATCTCTCCAGCTCGCTTGTTGAAGACCAGCACATGGTTGTCCTCATAGAGAATGCGCGAAGCCATGTCTTCGTACTCCTCTTGGGACAGCGTCCTATATGCCGTATCAGTACTGTTCGCTGTCATTGGGAAAACCGCAGGATTTGACATCCTCAATATATTGACGGAATGCCTTGAGACTGACATCGTGCAGGTCTGCGTAGCGGCGCAGAAACCTGGGAGAGAACTTGGTGGTAAGCCCGAGCATGTCGTGCATCACCAGCACCTGTCCGTCCACGTATTTGCCCGCGCCTATACCTATTACAGGAATCTTCAATGTCTCAGCCACTTTCTTGCCCAGAGCCGCCGGTATCTTCTCCAGTACCAGAGCGAAGCAGCCTGTGTCCTCCAGGGCGATGGCGTCCTGCAGCAGCTTGGCCGCCTCGGCCTCTTCCTTTGCCCTGACCGCATAGGTCCCGAACTTATGTATGGACTGGGGAGTCAGTCCCAGATGTCCCATTACGGGGATGCCGGAGGAGAGGATGCGCTCGACTGACTCGAGGATCTCCATGCCTCCCTCTATTTTCACCGCGTCGGCCTCTGACTCCTTCATGATGCGGATGGCGTTGCTGACGGCCATCTTGGAGTTGCCCTGATATGAGCCGAAGGGCATATCCACCACTACCAGAGGATTTTTCACTGCCCTCATGACACTCTGGGCGTGGTAGATCATCTGGTCTATGGTGATGGGAAGTGTGGTCTCGTGGCCGGCCATCACGTTGGCGGCAGAGTCTCCAACGAGGATGATGTCGATGCCGGCCTCGTCCAGGATGCGGGCCGAGGTGAAGTCGTATGCGGTGAGCATGGCGATTTTTTCGCCTTTCTGCTTCATTTCCAGTAATCTGTGGGTGGTCATCACCCTTACGTTGCCTTCTGTGGACATGTCTTTGCCTGTTTTTGTGGTTTGATATTTGGACCTGCAAAGGAATACAATAATTATCACAATTCCAATATGACATGTTGTCAGTTCCGCTCATTTGGCACAATCTTCGTTGAGGAGAGTTACGGCTGCTTGAAAATCAGGCGGCGGCAATTGTAGAAAAAAATTAAAAAATATAGAATTATGGGAAAGATAATTGGAATAGACCTTGGAACCACCAACTCCTGCGTAGCAGTGATGGAAGGTAACGAGCCCGCTGTGATTATCAACAGCGAGGGCAAGAGAACCACTCCTTCGGTAGTGGCATTCACCGACAACGGTGAGAGAAAGATAGGCGACCCGGCCAAGAGGCAGGCTATCACCAACCCTTACAAGACCATCTTCTCTATCAAGAGATTCATGGGCGAGCCTTATGACAGGGTTCAGAACGAGATATCCCGCGTGCCTTATAAGGTAGTGCGTGGCGACAACGGCACGGTGCGTGTCGACATCGACGGCCGTCTCTATTCTCCTCAGGAGATTTCGGCGATGATTCTTCAGAAGATGAAGAAGACTGCTGAGGACTATCTGGGACAGGAGGTTTCAGAGGCAGTGATTACAGTGCCCGCATACTTCAGCGACTCTCAGAGACAGGCCACCAAGGAGGCCGGTGAGATCGCGGGCCTGAAGGTAAAGCGTATCATCAACGAGCCTACCGCAGCAGCTCTGGCCTACGGTATGGATAAGAAGAAGAACGATATGAAGGTGGCCGTCTACGACCTCGGCGGCGGTACATTCGATATATCGATTCTGGAACTCGGTGACGGCGTGTTCGAGGTCAAGTCCACCAACGGTGATACGCACCTCGGCGGTGACGACTTTGACCACAGGATTATCGACTGGATGGCAACTGAGTTCATGAACGACAACCCGGGTGTGGACCTGAGAAAGGACCCCATGGCCCTGCAGAGACTGAAAGAGGCTGCCGAGAAGGCCAAGATTGAGCTTTCCAGCCAGACCTCTACGGAGATCAACCTGCCTTATATCATGCCAGTGGACGGTGTGCCCAAACACCTGGTAAGGACTCTTACCCGCGCTAAGTTCGAGCAGCTCTGCGATGACCTGATCCAGAGGACTATAGAGCCGTGCCGTAAGGCTGTGGCTGATGCCGGTCTGAAGGTGTCCGACATAGATGAGGTACTGCTCGTCGGCGGTTCGACCCGTATCCCCGCCATTCAGCAGATCGTCGAGAAGTTCTTCGGAAAGGCTCCCAACAAGGGTGTCAACCCTGATGAGGTAGTGGCCATCGGCGCGGCCATCCAGGGCGGCGTCCTGGGCGGCGACGTGGAGGGTATCCTCCTGCTGGATGTCACCCCTCTGTCCCTCGGTATCGAGACACTCGGCGGTGTGATGACCAAGCTGATCGAGGCCAACACCACCATACCTACCCGCAAGTCGGAGGTGTTCTCCACTGCGGCTGACAACCAGCCTTCCGTAGAGATTCACGTCCTGCAGGGCGAGCGTTCCATGGCCCGCGACAACAAGACCATCGGACGTTTCCATCTTGACGGTATCACTCCCGCACCGCGCGGAATTCCTCAGATTGAGGTTACTTTCGATATAGATGCCAATGGTATTCTGAACGTATCCGCCAAGGATAAGGCTACCGGCAAGGAGCAGAAGATACGTATCGAGGCATCTTCAGGCCTGAGCGAGGACGAGATCAAGAGGATGCGTGACGAGGCCAAGGCCAACGAGGCAGCCGACAAGGCCGAGCGCGAGAAGATAGACAAGATAAACGGTGCCGATGCCCTTATCTTCCAGAGTGAGAAGAACCTCAAGGAGTATGGCGACAAGATTCCCGCTGACAAGAAGGGCGCCATCGAGAATGCTCTCGGACAGCTCCGCGAGGCCCACAAGTCGCAGAACATCTCCGACATCGACCGTGCTACCGAGGCTCTGAACAACGCATGGCACGCCGCCTCCGAGGATATGGCCCGCGCCGCACAGGCAGGTCCTTCCGCCGGTGCTGGCAGTCAGGCCGGCAGCCAGACAAGCGGCGGATCAACTTCCAACAGCGGTTCCAACTCAGGCTCCGGTGACGACAACGTCAAGGACGTGGACTACGAGGAAGTGAAGTAAGTATCGATAAATAACGATAACAATAAATAGGAATATAGGGTGTAACTCAATAAGTTACGCCCTATTTCTTTTTGTAGACTTTTCTTTGGCTTTGCTTATTTCTCGGATTTTTATCGTATATTTGTACCATAATTGTACCGACACTTAAAAGTAGATAATGTGACACTTACAAGAATGCCGGTATTGAGAATGAGGAATATAAGTAAAAAGTAGATTATGCCAGCAGCAAAATTTGAAATAAAACGGAAGTGCCAGATTTGTGGAGAAGAGTTTTTAGCCAAAACAATAGAATCTTGGTATTGCTCTCCCAAATGTTCCAAAATTGCATGGAAGCGACGCAAGGATGAAGAACAAAGATTGCAAAGGTTGGACGAAGTGGTTAAGAAGATACCCAAGTCCAAAGAGTACATCACGGTTCCTGAAGCATACGCATTGTTTGGCATAAGCAAGGAAACTCTTTATCGTTTGATTCGTAAGGGTACAATCCCCAGTGTAAATGCAGGAGAAAGACAGACATTACTATCAAAAGCAGAACTGATGAAACTCTATCCTCCACGCAAGAAAGCTCTCACAAAGCCGAAACCTGTTGCCAAACTATATAGTCTGGAGCCGAAAGATTGTTATACCATTGGAGAAATCACAGAGAAGTTTCTTGTGAATGAAAGTACAGTTTATCTCCACATACGCAAATACTCTATCCCTACCCGGCAGATTGGGAACTTTGTGTATGTACCCAAGAAAGAAATTGATAACTTATATAAAGGTGTGAAGCGATGAAGAAAGCATTAGTCAATACACGAGTGTCGGTAAAGCTCCGCAAATCTGAATATCGTGATGAATGGTATCTTTATGTGGAATCTTATCCTGTATTCCAATCCGGAAAAGATACGCCACAAAGAGTGCGTGAATATCTCAATCGTACCATTACAACACCTATTTGGGATAAGTCACGCAATGCAAGGACTAATGCCGAAGGCAAAACCACTTATAATCCGAAGCGAGATTTGAACGGTGTCATTCAATGTAAGTCGCAATTAGACCAGGAATCATGTATCTATGCCGACAAGGTCAGAAGCCTACGACAAAAGGAATACGACAATGCAGCTTTATATGCCGATACCGATGCAGAACAGGCGGAGCAGTTGGAACGCTCCCGAAGTAATTTCATTGAGTACTTCGACCATGTGCAGCGAACAAGGCATGCCCATAGCTCTGATTCTATCATTGTCAACTGGAGGAGAGTGCATGAATTATTGAAGATTTTCGCAAAAGGTGACACCATTCTCTTTTCGCAAATAGACTTAAAGATGGTTGAATCGTTCCGGCAATTCATAATGAATGCCCCACAAGGAGGCACTAAACGAGGTACGATTTCTCAAAATACAGCAGCAACCTATTTCTCTATCTTCAAAGCCGGATTGAAACAGGCTTTTATAGACGGATATCTGACTATTGATATTTCTGCAAAAGTCAAAGGCATTCAAGAAAGGGAAAGCCGGAGAGAATATCTCACGGTAGAGGAATTGAACCGACTGGCTCAAACACCTTGTGACCCATTACTGAAACGTGCTGCCTTGTTCTCTGCTTTAACAGGAATCCGTCACTGCGACATTCAAAAATTGAAATGGTCGGAAGTGGAAATGTTCAATGGAGGCTATCGGTTGAATTTTACTCAGCAAAAGACAAAAGGAGTTGAATATATGCCTATATCAGAGCAAGCATATAATCTCTGTGGAGAGCCAAAAGAGGGTGAACTTTTGGTTTTTGCCGGACTTCCTGACCCTTCTTGGATAAACCGTCCTGTCAAAAAGTGGGTTGAAGCTGCCGGAATCACCAAACACATTACCTTCCATTGTTTTAGGCACAGCTACGCAACCCTGCAACTGGCTGGAGGAACTGATATTTATACGGTCAGCAAAATGTTGGGACATACAAATGTGCGAACAACACAGGTGTATGCAAAGGTTGTTGATGAAAAGAAAGAGAAAGCTACAGAAACTATTAAATTGGATTTATCTCAAACAAAATAACCATTATTATACTTTGTAAGTATAGCCATCTGCGTAAAATCTGCGTGGGTGGCTTTTTGTTTTTATCTATGGTCTTTTCTTCAGACCATCTTATG
>ERZ779889.1652-NODE-1652-length-21163-cov-11.496068_pt1 | contig 21163 bp, 14 predicted proteins | sample MGYA00511030_ERZ779889 | MGnify/ENA primary metagenome ERZ779889 (study PRJEB29588, sample SAMEA2160616) | human gut metagenome | biome: human gut; feature: human-associated habitat; material: faeces | place: Denmark | collected 2008/2010 ...
GCTTTCCGTATCAATCGGATAGACTCATTTTCGCTCGGACACGCACCATAGCCATGCGTGAAGCCCATGCAACCGAGACCTATCGCTGACACTTCTAAATTCCCAAGTTTTCTTGTCTTCATAATTATTTTACTGTAAATCCACCATCAATAGTAATAGTCTGTCCCGTCATAAACGAAGCACCATCTGAACAGAGGTAAAGCGCACACGAAGCGATGTTCTCCGGCGTGCCGACACGCTTCTGTGGAATCATGTCTATCAGGCCTTGCATGTGTTCCGGATAGTCTTTGATGGCTTGTTCCACCATCGGAGTCATAATCATGCCCGGCGCAATCATGTTCACGCGGATTCCCTGCTCTGCATATTCAAGAGCCGTACACTTTGCCAGGCCGATAATGCCTGTTTTGGCTGCCGAATAAGCACCGAGCGTGGCAGTTCCTACAATAGCATCCTGCGATGCCACATTGACAATGGAGCCGCCTTCCCCTTGCTTTTCCATTTGCTTGATTTGGTATTTCATGCAATAGAACACGCTCAAGAGGTTTATGCGCAGGGCGCGTTCGAAGTCGGCTGATTCAATCTCTGCCGTCTTCGCCGCTGGCACTTGGATGCCGGCATTGTTGAATGCGAAGTCCAATCGTCCTAATACTTCCACCGCCTTTTCCACGGCTTTTCCCACTTCTTCCTCGTTGCCCACATTGCAGGGAATGGCGAATGCCTTATACCCTTTGCCCCTCAATTCATCCGCAAGGCGTTGGATAGGTTCAGGGTGAATATCGACCAAGGCAACGCTCGCTTCTGCTTGAGCAAACAATCTGGCGGTACTTTCTCCGATTCCGGAACCTGCACCCGTCACGAATGCTACTTTGTTTTCAAAGTTGTAATTTATATTCTTCATACAATAATAGTTATCTTACTAATTTGAATCCCCAATCCATATTGCCTGTAGCATTCAATGCAGCAGGCCAGAATGCACCGAGCATCTCCGTATAGCGCGACATGGATATATCGCCCAAATCCAAGGTGTCAGTCCAACCGAAATCGGCCAACAGTTTTGCTACTTCCGCTTTGGCTCCCTTATCATTGCCGCAATAAAAGCCCGTTATGGCTTCCGGCAACTGTCCCGGATTGATCATCAGATGGTGACAGAGGTAATTCAGGGTCTTTACCACTTTTGTTTCGGGCAGCAATGCCTGATTGGCTTCGCCCAGACTTGTATTGCCATTCCATCGTGGGTCAAGCGAGATGTGCCTGCCGTCGTAGAGATAAGGGTTGGACTGATCTATCAGTATCTTCCCTGCAAGGTCGCTCCGTCCAACAGAGGCAAGAACTTCCGTTGAATGTATTCCCTGCACACAGTTGAATACACGCTCTCCAAAACGTGCTGCGTCGGCAAATGTACCGTGTGATGCTAATCCACCGAGAAGATTTACCCATTCAGCCGCTTGTGAATTATAGGCTGAACGCGAACCAAGCATTACTTCATGTCCTAATTCTATCAGTTTGTCTGCGATGGTACGGGCTACATCGCCTGTTCCTAAAACTCCATATTTCATATCACTCCTTATTCATATGATTAATCATGTATTTTATGTAGCCCGATTCCTTTTACCGTAGGCAAATCCATGTCATCATAAATCGGACTTTTTCCGGTGTCAAGCATGGCAATTGCATCCATCTCTTTTTCAGTAAGCGTAAAATCAAGAATGTTGAAGTTCTCAATCATCCGTTTCTTATGCACTGTCTTGGGAATGACCACCACATTGCGCTGGTTAAGCCAGCGGAGGACAACTTGCCCTACCGTGCGCCCGTGCTTTTCCGCAATGGCTTTCAGCACGGAATTGTTCCATATGTCATTTTGCCCTTCGGCAAACGGTGCCCATGCTTCATGTTGTATTCCTTCCTGTGAAAGGAATGTATTGGCGGCTTTCTGTTGGAAGAACGGGTGGGTTTCCAATTGGTTTACGGCAGGTTTCACTTCATTGTGCAGGAACAGGTCTTGTAGTCGCTCGCTGCTGAAGCTGGTCACGCCGATAGCACGGATGCGACCTTCCTTGTACAGACGTTCGGCAGCACGCCACGCCGCATAATAGTTGCCGTATGGCTTGTGCAGCAAGTAAAGGTCAATATAATCGAGTCCCAATAGTTTCATCGACTTGTCGAATGCTCGCAGTGCATCATCGTATTCATAATCTTGTACCCAAAGTTTGGTCGTGACAAATATTTCTTCCCGTTTCAGCCCGCTATTGCGTATTGCATTTCCCACTTGCTGCTCATTGAAATATGCTGCCGCAGTGTCAATCAGCCGATAACCCACTTCGAGAGCTTCGCTTACAATATGTTCCGTTTCATTCACCGGAATCTGGAAAACACCAAATCCGATGGCAGGCATCATTACTCCATTGTTCAATCTTACTTCTTTCATAGTGGTTCTGTTTTTGTTGCAAATTTATGGCAGCAACATTGAAATACTAATATGAAATTCGTGGCAAATAATTCACTTTTCGTGGTTTATGGTTAAATTTGCAATAACGGTTCAAACATAAGTTTCTCATTATGGAAGAGGGGACATATAACAGGATGTTTTTTATTGATTCGATTGATAATCATAGTATTGTCAATTTGATTGACGATGTGGTGCACATCCTTTGTTTGGAAGGGTCCATGAGTTTTTATTTTAAGGAAACACGTTATAATATCGTTGCAAGGGATTATGTTATTCTCACGAATGTCTCTTTTGCTTCGGGTTTCATACAATCAGGAGATTTCAAAGGAATTATCATGCATTTTCCTGAACCGTTCGTAGCTACAATGGCACTTCGCAGCAATTATGGCATAATCGGGCATTTGTCATTGTTGCAAAATCCTGTAATGAAATTGTCTCCCGGTGATTTTACAAAGTGCCATAACGACTTGTTACGCATACGGGAAAGATTGCATGAAGATGGGCATCTTTTCAAAGAGGAAATGATAGGGCATCTGCTTGCAGCGCATATACTCGACCTGTATGACATACATGCGCGTGCCAATACTATAGCAGAACCATCGGAACGTATTTCCATCCTGCTCAGTCAATTCATCGGTCTGCTATATCAAAAGGAATATATCTTACATAGGGATGTGTCTTATTATGCCTCCAAGTTATGTATAACGCCTCATTATCTGTCGGAGATATGCAAGAACGTGAGTGGCCAGCCAGCTTCCTACTGGATAGAACGTTTTACATTGCAGGAGATAACTCGTCTGCTATGCCGAAAAGAGCTCACATTGATAGATATTGCGAGCCAACTTAATTTCTCGTCAGTTTCTTATTTCAGCCGATATGTGCAGAAGCGGACAGGGCTTTATCCTACAGCCTACCGAAACAGCCTGTTGAGAAAAGGCATCAAGAGATGATGCAGCATTATGGCTTGCAGGGATTGTGCAAAGTCGTGATTATTGTTACTTTTGAAAGTATATTATAGCATAGGACACAAGATATGACGCTCCACATAGATTGTAATTCGTTTTATGCCTCGGTGGAGGTTGCCGAACATCCCGAACTCAAGGGGAAACCTGTTGTCGTGGCTAATGACAACGAGGCAGGCGGCGGTATTATTCTTGCGTTGACAAAAGAAGCGAAAAGGCTTGGGCTGAAGCGAGGCAATCCGGTCTTTAAGGTTCGCCACATTCTTGAAGCAAACGGAGTGGCGATGTTCCATGCCGATTTGCGAAAATATGGAAGAGTATCGGAACACATAATGCGCCTTGTGGAGGAACAAGGTCTTGTGGAGGAGTTCATACGTTACAGCATAGATGAATTTTTCGGGAGGATACCTGAATCAGATCCCGGACAGATGCGCATATATGCCTCGCAAGTCGCCGACGAGATAATGCGCAAGTCGGGCATCCCGGTGAGTTGCGGATGTGCCGATACATATACACTTGCCAAGACCGCCACATGGTTTGCGAAGCATTACAAGGGCTATCATGGAATTTGCGTAATAACTGCCGACAACCGAGAAAAGGCCTTACGCAATATAGCCATAGAAGACATATGGGGGATAGGCCGAGCCAATGGACCGAAGTTGAAACGTTACGGGCTGAGGACTGCCTATGATTTTGTGTCGCAAAGCGAATCGATGGTGAAAGCGTTGATGACTATTACCGGCGTGCGCACATGGAAGGAATTGCGAGGAGAAGAGGCCATTAATCTGTCGGAACAACCACATCAGCGCACGATAATGCATAGCCGCACATTTGCTTTCATGGAGACCGAAATTTCAAAACTTAAGGAATTTCTTAGCAATTATGTTTCGGACGCGGCTGTCAGTCTGCGCAAGGAGCATTGCATGTGCCGTAGCGTCACCGTGTTTATAAGGACCAATCCGCACAGGCTCGATTTGCCTCAATATTCGGCCGACGACATGATAAAACTTGTCACCCCCACGGCAAACACGCAGGAGTTGTTGCGCAATGCCTTTATCGTGCTTGAGCGAATATTTCGCCAAGGATATAAATACAAGCGCATGGGAGTCATACTTGGAGGAATTGTAGACGATACCTTGGTACAACCTGAGTTGTTTGACAAAGCTAATTCGGCCGAGAATCGCAAATTGATGGAAGTTGCCGACAAGTTAAATTCTCAATACGGACATAATACAGTGAGATTGTCCATACAAGGTGACGGAAAAGGCAAAGGCGGAGGTCATGGAAAATAATAATTGCACAGTGTCGTGTTAAAACGAGTGTCTATATGCTTAAAATGCTAAAAATGAAACAAACCATGAGAAAAAACATGCAATGTAACAAATGTTGCAGTTTATGAAACGTCAATATAAGTTATGGTTTTTCAAGTAATGTACCTTTGTGTTGCAAGCCATTGGTTGATAGAGATGGCAACATAAACCTAACTTTCGTTAATAACAAAATTATCTTAAAATCTTTTAGAGTATGGTGAGAACTTATTTAAGATCGGGTACTCTCTTGCTGTTCTTTTTCATGAGCTGCTTTATGGCATTTGCCCAGAAGATAACGGTAGACGGTACAGTAGTATCAAAGAGCGACCTGCAGCCGGTTATTGGTGCCACGGTCATGGAAAAAGGTACAAATAATGGTACCATGACTGACATTGACGGAAAATTCACATTAACCGTCGGTGAAAATTCAGAGATTGTAATTACCTACATAGGTTACACGTCGCAGACCCTTGCTCCGGCACCCCACTTGAATGTTGAGCTGAGCGAGGATGCGCAGAATCTTGAGGAACTTGTCGTGGTTGGTTACCAAACCCAGCGTAAAATCGACCTTACCGGGGCTGTGGGCGTGGTAGACTTGAAACAGCCGATAAGCGAGTCCAATCCCAATGTTCTTAACTCTTTGCAAGGCAAGGTTGCCGGTGTGCAAATCAATACAGATGCCGCTCCTGGAGGTGGAGGCACGTCGATACGCATTCGAGGCATGAGCACCATGAACGGCAACGACCCGTTGTATGTGATTGACGGGGTTGCAACGACCGAGAATCTTAATTCGTTGAACGCAAGCGATATTGAATCTATTCAAGTGTTAAAGGATGCGTCATCGGCATCTATCTACGGTTCGCGTGCAGCAAACGGCGTTATTGTGATAACGACAAAGAAAGGCTCTGGCAACCGTCTTCGCGTCAATGTCGATATCTCGGGCAGCTTCCAGACTGTGGCAAACAAGTTTGACATGCTCAATGCCCAACAATGGGGTGAAGCCTACTGGGCGGCCAACAAGAATGCAGGTTTGCAGCCAAGCCATCCTTTTTATGGCAATGGCGACACTCCTGTCCTTGCCACATATCTTGATGCAGCCGGCACGGTGCGTGCGGCCGACAATGATTGGCAAGATGCCATATATCGCACGGCATGGACGCAAAATTACGGTGTGAGCATTGCCAACAGTAATGACCGGGGCTCGGTAATGTTCTCGGCCAACTACACGAAGCAGGACGGCTTGATGGATTATACTTATTTTCAACGTTATTCGGCTCGTTTAAACTCTACTTACAAGTTGTCGCAATATGTGTCGGTGGGAGAAAATCTCATGATATCCAAATGGAACAATCTTGGATACTCCACTCAAAGCGACCGCGGCATTCCTTATGGAGCAATGCGCCAGCATCCGGCCATCCCGGTATATGATTCAAACGGTAATTTCACAAGTCCGTTGCAACTTGCCAATTCTGATATTGCCAATCCGGTGCATGAATTATACAATGGTCGTGACAACGACAACGACAGTTGGCGCATATTCGGAAACGCATACCTTGAAATCTTCCCGGTAAAGGGATTGAGCATAAAGAGTAACATCGGTATAGAACATGTGCAATACTTCAACCAGACATTGGGCCGCAAGATAAATGCTTCGGATGTTAACAGCGTGAACCGCGAATTTGGGCAGGGTGACACTTGGACGTGGACTAACACTGCAAACTATAACCTTGAAGTGAATGACCATCATTTGACGGTACTTGCCGGAACCGAAGCCATAAAATATAAATTCCAAAACGTAGCAGCATTCCGTAACCAATATCAGTTTGAGGATGAGAACTACATGATAATCGATTCAGGAGAAGGAACACAGACCAACTCGGGCAGCAAGCAAAGCTGGGCATTGTTCTCATTGTTTGCCAAGGCCGACTATAACTGGAACGACCGTTATCTTGTTTCGGCAACCATACGCCGCGATGCCACTTCCCGACTTTACAAGGACAACAACTACGGCGTGTTCCCAGCATTCTCGGGAGCATGGAGAATCTCGCAAGAAGAGTTCATGCCTAAAGACATAATCATAAGCAATGCCAAGTTGCGCGTCGCTTGGGGGCAAACAGGTAATTCGGCCATCTCAAACAACTATGCGTCATATACTACTTATAAATATGACCAGGGCAATGGAGCATATGACCTTAACAATTCCAACAGCAGCACTATCGCCGGTATCATTGTTTCGGCATCGGGAAATCAAGATCTCAAGTGGGAAACTACCACGCAGACCAACCTTGGTTTTGACCTTGGATTATTTAACAATGCCCTTAACTTGACATTCGATTACTACTGGAAAAATACTAAGGATATGCTTACCATACCTCCGACACTCGCTGTTGCCGGTGAAAATGCGTCGATGTGGATGAATACTGGCGATATGGAAAACCGAGGCTTTGAATTGACTATCGACTATCGCAGTCCGCAATATGGTGATTTCTCTTGGGGCGGTATGCTCAACTTGTCGCGCTATGTCAACAAGGTTACAAAAATCAACAACCTCGTCAACTACATAGGCGGAGATTATCGTCTCATCCAAGGCGAGCCGATGGGAGTTTATTGGGGTTATGTAGTGGATGGCATCTTCCAGAATGAAGATGAGGTGAGAAACCACGCCGACCAGCAAGGTAAAGGCGTTGGCCGACTCAAATACCGCGATATTGACGGCAACGGAGTTGTCAACGAGGCCGACCAATGCATCATAGGCGATCCTAACCCTGATTTCTCTATGGGTTTGAACCTCGATTTCCGTTACAAGAACCTTACTTTGAGCGCGTTCTTTACAGGTGATTTCGGATTTGACATATATAATACGACAAAACGTCAACTTGATTTCATGTCGTTTGGCGGCACTAGCACCAACCGTGGCGTATCGGTTCTCGATGCATGGCGACCCGACAATACCGACACCGACATCCCTGCATTGACTGTTGTGGACAACAACAACGAAGCTCGCATGTCAACCTATTTCATAGAAGATGGAAGTTACGTCAAGTTGAAATATGTCAAGTTGAACTACGATTTCCCCGAAAACTTGGTTAAGAAAGTTGGAGCTACCGGGTTGAGCATTTATGGACAGCTTGAAAATGTATGTACCATAACAGGTTACTCAGGTCTTGATCCAGAGTTGCCATTAAGCGATTACGGTGCACGCGTCGACAGCGCGCCTTATCCTTCGGCAAGAACATTCTCATTTGGTCTTAATTTGAGATTTTAATAACCACTTAGATTTTTTTGAACATTATGAAAATCAATATAAAAATATTGGCTTTGGCCGCAGTCTGCTCGTTTTCCGCAGTTTCTTGCTCCGATTTTCTTGACGAGGCTCCATACGGGCAGTTTACAGGCGACAAGATAGATGACAGTTCAATCGATGCATTGATGGCGGCAGCTTATGCCGGGCTTGAAGGCCACTTCTTTGGTAATAACGAGGCGTTTTATGCACCGGTGTCCAATTGGGTCTTTGACGTTCGTTCGGACGATGCATACAAAGGTGGCGGTGGAGTGACTATGGAAGCTGGAATACACCAGCTTGAAATTTCCAACCTCACGAGTGACAATGCCACATGCTTGAACTCGTGGCGCAACAATTATTATGCAATTTCGCGCGTGCACAAGGCTATGAATGCCGTGAACGAGGCTACCAATTTAGGAAACAGGGATGAATTGCTTGCCGAATTGCGTTTATTGCGTGGGCATTTCTATTTCAATCTTATAAGAATTTTTGAACGCATCCCCTACTTAACCGAAACAAGCGACCCGACTACGACTCGTGCCGATGAATTTACGCGCGAACAAATATATGGCTTCATAAAGGAAGATTTTGAATTTGCATGGAACAATCTTCCCGAAAGCCAGGAACAGCCAGGACGTTTCAACAAGTATGTCGCAGCAGCCTACTTGGCCAAGCTGGCTCTTGAAACTAAAGACTATGACACCGTGTTGACCTATTGCGAAGAGGTGATAGCCAGCGGTAAGTACAGCTTGTATAACAATTTCTTGGATATGTCCAAGATAGAATTTGAGAACCAGAATGAGTCGATAATGGCAGTACAGTTCTCGACAGCCAACAATAACGGTCATATAAACTATGGAGACTTGTTGAACACGACTTATTCTGAAGGCAACCTCTTTGGAACCGGCGACGATTTCTTCCTTGGCAGCCAGAATCTCGTGAATGCCTTCCGTACCGACGAAAACGGGCTTCCTTACCTTGATACGTTCAACGATGTCGATGTGAATGCCCTTTACGGAGGCAATGTCGATCCACGTTTGGATTTCACTGTGGGTCGTATAGGAATGCCTTTCCGTGGCCACACTTATACCGATGCATGGTGCAGGGCTTATGACGTGTATGGTGAATATTCAGGCAAGAAACGTCTTATTGACCCGTCTTCGCCCGATATGGTACAAGGATTCCCTTGGGGAGCTTCGGGATTGAACTTGATTCTCATCCGCTATGCCGACTTGTTGCTGTGGAAAGCCGAGGCTTTGATAGAATCCTCTACACATCAAGATCTTGACGAGGCTCGCAACATAATCAATGATATAAGGGCAAAGGCCAAACGCAGCATAGATCCTGCCTACACGCCTCAAGAGCTTGATCCTAACATGGCTAATTATAAAGTAGAGCCTTATCCTGCAACAGGATGGAATCAAGAGTATGCCCGAAAGGCATTGCGCATGGAACGCCGTCTTGAGCTTGCGATGGAAGGGCACAGGTGGTTTGACCTTGTACGCTGGGGAGTGGTTGTCGACGTAGTCAATACTTACATGCGCGAAGAAGAGGAATTGCGTCCGTATTACGTCGGGGCTTCCATCTCAGAGAATGAAATATATCTGCCGACTCCTATCGACGAGGCCGAAAATTCAGGCGGATTGTATGATTTTTAATATTTCAAGTGTTTCATGTAAAATTGTAGAGAAGATATGAAAAAAATATATTTCTTGCTGGCAATGGTGCTCGTTATGACGGGATTTGCTTCATGCGACGATGTAGAATACTTGTCGGCAGAACCAGTGGCCAAGGTTTCAAGCCTTGAGTTGACAACCGAAGGGCGAGATGTGACGCTCACATGGACTTTGCCCGATGTGCAAGGAGTCAAGGGCGTGGTGATACAGGATACTGATGAAGCTACCGACACGGTTGCTGCTCCTGCAACTTCCTATACATACGAACGTGTGGCCATGAACAAGGAACTTGTTTACACTGTGAAAGTTGTTTATGACAATGGCCGGGTATCGGAAGGAGAGACAGTGCGTACAACCATAGAAGGTGTTGCAGGAAGAGTGGGCATGCTCATCGGATACAATAGCGCGAGTGAAGTAGAAGACGATGACGAGAAAGCGGCCGTGGAATGGTTCCAGAATGCTTATCCCGAAGGTATAATTCTCACTCCTTCATCGATATTGACAGCCAATCTTACCGAATATGCGGCAATATGGATTCAGATTGACCGCGAAGGCATTCAGTCGGGATGGCGCAATCTGCCATCGGCATTCATAAGCGACGATGTGATAGGCAAATTGACCGAATTCTACAAAGACGGCGGATGCTTGTTGCTCGGCACTCATGCAACGCAACTCATAGTGCCGCTTGGCCGTCTTGCCGAGAATCGTACTCCGGGATTGTTCGGGTCGGGTAGTGCAATCGACAGCCCAGAACCGATAACCATCAACGCCAATATAGGAAATGGCGTGTATGACCATCGTTCGCATCGCATCTTCTCAGGATTGAGCGTTTCAAGCATGTATGCCTATGAAACCTATCCGCTGATAGGATCAGGTGTAAGGGAAGATCACAATTGCATGTGGGACTTGAATTCCTATGGGTTAAGCGGCCTTTATCCTGATGCTCCCGATACAGTATATGCCTTTGAGCAAGAGAATGATGCCGTGGTGCTCGCCACTTGGGGGCATGTGGTGGATTACTGCTGTGCCGGAATCGTTGAGTTTGAACCCTCGGGCGATTATGCAGGTCGTTGCATCGCAATAGGCGTTGCATGCTATGAATGGAATCAAAACAGCGGAACTAACGAGTTCCAGTCAAACATAGAATTGTTGACAAGCAACTGTTTGAATTATTTTGTTGATTTATATTGACACCACCATGCTTAAATAGCATTTTATCTTGATTTTGGAACGGGATATTCATCGGTCATTCTGTAATATAAGAAATGTCGTGCGTATCCCGTTTTATGATTGATTACTAATATCGAAATTGTTATGGAAAGGAATATTTACAGGAACTTGCTGGCTGCAATTCTGCCTCTGGCTGCAATCTCTGTTAATGCGCAGAGCGATGCAGGACTTGTAGCTCATTATGACATGGAGCCTGTCGGAGGAAATATCACTGAGCTTGTGAGTGGGAAGAGTTACGGCATTCAAGGGAATTTCTCCCCCGAAGGAGTGGCAGGAGCCGAAGGCATTGCATGGCGTCTTGACGGATACTCTTCTTATGTTGAGGCAGGCATAAATGCCGGGGCGTTGAACGGAGGGGCGATGACAATGACATTGTGGTGCGCCATGGAGACATATCCGATGATGAACACGGCAGAAGCAGTTAACACATCGACTTGCATAGCCGGGAATCTCGATGATGAGGCAAAGGAAGGATTTGCTTTTTTATTGAGCTCACAAGGGGATTATTCATTCCAATGTTACTACGGAGGATGGAAATTGACATGCAATTCCTCTTTGAAATTGGAAAAATATGCTTGGAACCATCTTGCAGCAGTGGTAGATGGCTCGGCCAAGGAGGTACGGTTGTATTGCAATGGCAGTCTTGTCGGGACTTCGCGCATAGGAGTCGAAGGCGGCGTTAATGCTGGAAACGATACATTCATGATAGGCAAGAGTCGGGAAACTTCCACTTCCGGGCCATTCATGATTAACACAATCAATGGCATAATAGATGACATACGCATTTATGACTCGGCTCTCGGACAAGACGAGCTCGGATATCATGCGCCTGAGAATGTTGTTGACTTGTCAATACCTGACTCACGATTTGAAGGCGACTTGATGCGTCCGTTGTTTCATGGAATGCCCGATGCGGCGTGGACAAACGAATGTCACGGATTGACCTACTATAACGGCAAGTATCACTTGTTTTTTCAAAAAAACGCTAATGGACCTTATATGGCTCGCTTGCACTGGGGGCACCTGAGCAGCGTCGACATGTGTCATTGGGAAGAGGAAAAGATAGCGATAGCCCCATCGGAGAGTTATGATTGGAAAGGATGCTGGTCGGGATGCTCGTTCAACGATGAAGAACTTACCGGTGGCAAACCGTATATTTTCTATACTGCCGTCGACAATGCAAAGGCTGTCATGGCACAGGCCATGCCGCTCGACGACAATCTCATCGAGTGGGAGAAGTATGAGGAGAATCCTGTCGTAAACGGCCGACCGAGCGGATTGAGCGACGATTTCCGAGACCCTTATATTTTTAAGTTTAATGGAGAGTTCTACATGATAGTAGGGACAAGCAAAGATGGCGTCGGGGCTGTCACACTGCATAAATATGACAAAGGTTCAAAGACATGGAGCAACGACGGAAAGATTTTTTTTAAAGGCAGCAATGTCACTGTCGCAGGTCGATTTTGGGAAATGCCTGTAATTGTACCCATGAAAGATAACAAGTGGTTGTTCATGGCTACTCCGCTCGAAACAGGCAGCGGCGTGGAAGTATTGTACTGGGTTGGCACGCTCAATGGCGACGCCACGTTCAATCCGCTGCCGTCTTATCAGAATGCGCCGAAGAAGTTTGAACTCGATGGCATGAGTAGTGACGGATATGGATTATTGTCTCCGTCGCTGTGCCGTATTGAAGATGGAAAATATGTGGCTTTGGGCATTGTGCCCGACAAGTTGAGTTCGGAACTGAATGCAGAACTTGGCTGGGCTCACACCTACAGCCTGCCTCGCGAGATATCTTTGGATGCAAATGACGAGCTGGTTCAAAAGCCGTTTGACTCGCTCTCCGGGCTGCGTTCCGATATAAAAGTTGCCGATTCGAACTTCACTCTTGATGGCAGCAAGGATTTGGCTCCGGTTGAAGGTCGTTGCGTGGAAGTGCGTGCCAAGTTTGAGGTTACAAGTACCGATAAAGTGGGATTCCGTTTCTTCGGAAATGACAATGGTGCAGTTGAGGTTTATTATTCCCCTCTGAACAACCGTCTTACTGTCGATGCCAGCGGTGTTGCCCGATGGAGCAACGATAACGGCACATTTGACGGCATCTACACATCATCGTTGCCGTCACGTTTCACTACAGGCGATATTTTCGACTTGCATGTATATGTCGATCATTCGATAATGGACATTTTCATAAATGAGAAATGGGCGTTTTCGGTGCGTTTGTTCCCGACTGATGCCGATGCCAAGCGAGTGGAGGTGTTTACCGAAGGGAATCCTGTGAATTTCACATCGCTCGAAGCCTATATACTTGCCGGATATGGCTCGGGAGTGGCTGATAACACAATTGCCGACTATGATGGAAAATTGTGGATGAATGAGATGGGATATATATGTTATGCCGGTATTCCCGAAGGGACCGACATCCGCATCTACGATTTGTCGGGACGTTTGCTTGCCGAGGAAAATATCGGTAATCGTTCGGGAATGTTGAGCTATGTGCCAACGATGAATTGCATAGCTTCGGTAATAGTGGACGACCGTAACATTTCGCGTAAATTCATAGTCAAGTAAAGAATTCTTTCATTAACAAAAGGTTTATAAGGTAAATTTGATTGAAAAGCCTCCGAAAACCGATTTTGCGGTGTTCGGAGGCTTTGAATTTTATACTTTGCAACATTTTTCTTTATGCGGCAGCTTGTTCCATTTTCTTTAGGGTGCGGAATTGACGCGATATTAATATTGCAGCCACTATGATTGCTGTTATGTCGGCAAGGGGTATTGATGCCCATACGCCGTCAAGGCCATAGATGGGAGGCAATATTATGAGCAGAGGAATCAAGAACAGTATTTGCCTTGTCAAGCTCAAGAAAATAGATTTTTTTGCCATTCCGAGCGATTGGAACAAGTTGGTGGATACGACTTGGAATCCCACTCCCCAAAACATCAATGTGGTTATAGTAAGGCTCTTCACGATTGCATTTATCAGTTCGGGGTCGGTGGTAAATGCTCTTGCTATCAAGTGCGGGCAGCTTTGCGACAATATTGTGCCAAGGATGCAGACTATGGACGCGCTTGAAACGGCAAGGAAATATGTGCGTTTCAGCCGGTTGAAATGGCGTGACCCGTAGTTGAATCCAATGATAGGTTGCATTCCCTGGCAGATACCTATTACAATCATTACGAGCAACTGTGTGTAGGTTGTGAAAATACCCATTGAAGCTACTGCCGAGTCTCCACCGTATTTAAACAGGGTATTGTTCACTATGGCATTGATGACGCAACCGGCCACATTGACAAGGAACGGCGCAGCCCCGATTGAGACGATTGCAATCAATATTGATTTTTCAAGGCGGTAAATGCCGCGCTTGAAGTAGATTTCATTCTTGCTCGACATGAAATGCGCCATTACGAAAATCGTGGATACGGCCATTGATATGTCGGTGGCTATTGCCGCGCCCTTGATACCCCATTCAAGCACGAATATGAATATCGGGGCGAGAATGACGTTCATTCCGGCACCTATGAACATCGTTACCATTGCTCTTGCAGGATAGCCTGAGGCTCGCATTACGTTGTTGTAGGAATAGCACAGGTTCATCAAAAGCAATCCGGGAAGGATGTACATCATGAAATCGTGGGCGTAGGGAAGCGTGCGTTCGCTTGCTCCGAAAAGCAGTAAAATATCCTCCATGAAAATTGCAAATACCGACATATAGCAAACTCCAAGGATGAGCGTCATGACAATGCTGTTTCCCAATATTTTGAAAGCCATAGGCTTGTTGCCTTGACCGAGGACGATTGATATGCGTGCTGCGCAGCCGGCACCGATAAGCATTCCCAATGCAGTGGACAAGTTCATGACCGGGAATGTCACTGCAAGTCCGGCAATGGCATCAGGGCCTACGCCTTGCCCTATGAAAATGCGGTCGACGATGTTGTATAGCGACATCACCACCACCCCCACGATTGCCGGCAAACTGTATTTCCAAAGTAATTTTCCTACGGGCGCATTCTCTAATTCAAATAGACGATTCGTCTTGCCTGTATCAACCATAAAGCTATAATTTCGTTAACACTACTACTGTTGTTTTCCTGTGTGCAAAATTACGAAAAAACCGATGTATAATGAAAAGGGGTTGTGTTAAAAGGCGAATAGGATTATTTTGTTTTATAGGCAAAAGTTGTTGTGATAGTTAAAAGCAAATAAAAACAGATGGCTGTCTCTCTTGGAGCAGTGACAGCCATCTGTGCAAGGTCGATGTATTTAAGCTGATTTATTTATCGTTTAAAAGTCGTATCATAAATACTCCTCCGGCACGATTGTCCTTTTTAGGACGGAAGCAAACTCTTACCGATTTCTTACCTTTTAAAAATTCTGACGGGATTTCATAGGTAACGTCGACAAATTCTTTTTTGTTCCACTTTCCTGAAATGTTTTCAGAAACGAGCAGATTGTCGTCAATTAAAATGTCGAAGCTCCTATTTCCCGATTCGGCTCCCCAATATTTTACCATCAGAGACAATGATTCTTCTTCATTGGTAAGCAGATTATAGCTGAAGTATCCGCCACTTTCGGCATCACGCCAGCTTTGTTCTTGGAAATATCCTTTGGTTGATTTTGCTTCTTGCATCATGTGGTCCACTTCGGGTTGCTGTTCGCCTGGTTTTACCATGTCGACAGTGCGGCGGTCGAGTTCGAGCTTCTCTCTTTCTATCTTGGCAAGTCTCTCTTTCTCGGCATCGTACTCGGCTTGAGTCATCGTGCACCAATATATAGAGTATCGGCAATCATGGATTTGGGCGAATGGCTCCAAGACGAGGCTGTCATATTTATCTGTCGGAGAGAAGAGCCCCGGGCAAGTGAAATGCAGCGGCTTGCCCTGTATGGGTTGCATGTTGTCTATTTTTGCAAGAATTTCATCACGCCGCCCAATCAATACAGGAGCGTCGGTCAGCGGCAGCAATGTCCCGGAGGCAATATGTCCCCATCGGCTGTTGTCGGCAACGAGTCCTTTCATGTCCTCTGTCCCCATTCGAGTAGCAAGTACGATTGGTCCGTACAGGATTGATATGTAATCGGGCACATTGGGCATTTCTTCGATTGATGCGTGCATGGGCAACGTTATCTCTACCGTGTCATTGTTTTTCCACAGACGGGTTATCGATGCATAGGATGACGGAGAGGAACAGGTCTGTAATTTTTCTCCATTTATGCTTATTGAGAAATTGTCGGCCCATGCCGGGTGGCGCACTTTTAATGTGAACTCTGAAGGTTTCTCCATCAACAGAATGAGTCTTGATTGTTCTTCACAAGGGAATGATGTTTCCTGTCGCAGCCTTATGCCTTTTTCTTCCCAATCAAGCTCGGAAGCCACAAACAAGTTTACAAACAGGCTGTCGTTTTCATGGCTGTAAATGAATTCGCCATATTTCCCGTGGTTTTCCATGCCAGTACCCACACAACACCACATGGCTTCGTTGGGGGCCGAATACACGCGATAGTGGCGCGGCCTTGCAGGGGTGAAATACACATAACCTCCATGCACCGGGTGTTGGGTGGAGAGTATGTGGTTGAACATTGCGCGTTCGTAGTAATCGGCATATTCGGCTTTAGGAGACATTCGGAATAATCCTTCCGAAAGTTTCAGCATGTTATAAGTATTGCACGACTCAGGACCTTCGCGTTCCTCTGTATATTCCCTGCAAGCGTCTTTCGACGGGAAGTGCTCCCTGCGGCTGTTCCCTCCGAACGACAACGAACGGTCGTGTACCACAGTGCTCCAGAAGAATTCGGCTGCCGAGGCATATTGCTCGTCGCCTGTCAATTCTGCAATGCGCTGGTATCCTAACGCTTTGGGTACTTGAGTATTGGCGTGCTTATTGTCGAGATTGTCGACATGTGATGCCATGTTGTCAAGGATTACATGATGGGAGAACTGTTTTGCAGCATCGAGATACTTAGTATTGCCTGTCATCATGTAGGCATCGGCATATATCTCATTCATTCCGCCAAATTCGGTATCGAGCATTTGTTCCATCTGTATGCTGTCGAGCGGAGCTATGATTGTCAATCCCCAATCGCAGAAGTCGAGGAACATTTGCTTTGCAGTCGGGTTTCCGGCATAGGTCCATGCGTCCCTTAGCCCGGCATAGGTCTTGTGCAAATTGTACCAAGGCACCCATCTTTCACCGACGGCGAGAGGATTGCCGTCTTTTACCTTCTCCCACATTTCCATGCCGTTGGGGACTCCTCCTACATAACCGTTGCCGTTGGCATCCTGACATTGTTTCAACTCCGAAATCATGTAGTCGAGACGGGCTTTGCATGAATCGTTACTGGTAGAAGCGTAAGTTATGGCCAGTGCGCTGAGGTAATGCCCTCCGACATGCCCGTCAAGGCCGTCCCAATTGGGGTAACTTTCTCCTTTAGGTTTCAATCCGGCTTCTTTCAAGTATGGTGCGAGCAATCTGTCGGTGTCGTAGCTCAACAGTACTTTGATGTTTAGGTCGCAGGCTTTCTTGAACGGGCTGTCAAGAAGCGTTACTTCATTCAGCGGAAAGAGTTCAACCTGCGATTGTTTTTGTGCATTTATCGAAGCCAGTAATGCACAGGTAATAATAGCGCAAACAGATGTGAATACACGTTTTTTTATGAGTTTCATGTTCATTGTAGTGCGAATTGTTTATGTTATGACAGTGTATCGAGTATAATGCAAAATTAACCAATCAGTGAAAGAAAAGCAACATGTGTGGCATTTGGGTGTGTCAGGTCGGACAAAATAAAGCCTGAAAGAATGACGATTGAGGAATCTAAATTGATTAACTTTGCAGTTACAATGAGAAATGTACGAGAAATATGTGTTTTTGCCGCTTCAAGTCCCCGTGTTGATGAAAAATACATGAACGCGGCTTATGAACTAGGGCGTGAAATCGCTTTGCATGGAGTTGTTTGCGTGAATGGAGCCGGACGTGAAGGGCTGATGCATGCAGTTAGCGACGGTGCGCTTGATGCTTGTGGGTGTACTATAGGAATAATTCCGGAATTCATGGTTGACAATGGCTGGGAATACGATCGCATGACCGAGATTATTATCACCAAAGACATGCATTCGCGCAAAAAAGCAATGATTGAGCGTTCTGATGCCATCGTGGCTCTGCCTGGAGGATGCGGGACACTCGAGGAGCTGCTTGAAGTAATTACTTGGAAGCAACTGGGATTATATAAAGGCGCGGTAGTGATATGTAACATAGATGGTTTCTATGACAGCTTGCTCGGCATGTTTGACAGGTGCATACACGATTCTTTCATGAAAGAATCGCATGCAAGGTTGTGGCATGTCATTACAAAGCCCGGAGAATTGTTTGAAGTGCTCGACAAAATAAACATTGTCGCCGATAATAATATTGAATCCAAATATTGATAAAAAGTCATGTTGGCAGAAAATATACAGGATACCACCGAATCTTCGATAATAGAACCGTCATATCCTGACGGGTTCAAGGTTGAAGCCGGCAATGACTCGACATTTGTCCAGTATTATGCCATGCCGCAGGTTGAGATTCCGCAAGCCGTGTCTTCGCCTGTCGACAGACCGTCGTCTCCGCTGCATGACACCGGCACTATATCCTTGATATTGCTGGTATTCTTGTTTGTGGCATTCAGCTATAAGAGAGGGTACAAGTATTTTGCGCACCTCGGCACCTATATGTTCTCAGTGAGGAGGCGTCACAACCTGTTTGACGACCACACAGTCAACGAAACGCAGATGATGGCTGGTTTGATAGCCAACACATGCGTCATGGAAGGAATAATCCTGTATCTTGCCATCTCTTTCATGCAGCCACAGTTGGAATTGCTGCCCGTGTTCAGGTATGTGGGGTCGTTGTCGGCATACGCGCTGTTGTTTTATTTGTCGCAATTGTTGTTATACAAGGTGCTTGGATATGTATTCCTCGATGACAAGGTTTATGTGAAGCTGCTCGTTGACGGGTTTAATGCCTCGCAGACGTTGCTGGGGCTTATGCTGCTGCCGGTTGCATTTGTCATGCTCGTGTATCCTGCCATGTTACACTTTATGCTGATTTGTGCAATAATCTTGTATATAATGGCTCGCATAGTGTTTATTTGCAAAGGATTTAGGATTTTTTTCAACAATCTGACATCATTGCTTTATTTTATTTTGTATCTTTGCAGCGTTGAAATTGTACCCATCATTCTCTCCATCAATGGGGCGTTATTTTTATGTAGAATTTTGCAGTCATAAAAACACAGGCTAAAGTGGACATTAAAAAAATTTTGATCTCGCAACCGAAACCTCAATCAGACAAATCTCCCTATTACGATATTGCGCAAAAATACGGTGTAGAGGTAGTATTTCGTCCGTTCATCAAAGTGGAAGGATTGACATCGAAAGAATTTAGACAATCTAAAATTTCCATTTCTGATTACACGGCTGTAATATTCACGGCAAGGACGGCAATCGACCATTTTTTCCGCTTATGTGAAGAAATGAGGATTACAATCCCCGATACAATGAAATATTTCTGCACGACGGAGACAATTGCACGATACTTGCAAAAGTATATTGTTTACCGCAAGCGCAAGATATTTTTCGGCACATCTGGGAAGCTCGATGATGAGAAGTTGCTGAAAGATCTTGTTAAGCACAACAAGGAAAAGTTCTTGTTCCCTATTTCGGACGTTCATCGTGATAATTTAAGTATCCTTGACGAGAACAAGATACCTTACACCAAGGCTGTAATGTATCGCACAGTGAGCAACGATTTTCGCAAGGATGAACCGTTTGACTATGACATGCTCATATTCTTCAGTCCGGCCGGAATCAAGTCGTTATTGAAGAATTTCCCTGATTTCCATCAAGGAGACATAAAGATAGGTTGTTTCGGGGAGACAACGGCTAAGGCCGTTGAAGAGGATGGGTTGAGACTTGACCTCCAAGCTCCTAACCCAGAGGCTCCGTCAATGACTGCCGCGCTTGACATTTACTTGAAGAATGTCCTTGACGGCAAGAAGAATTAATCGGAATAGATAATAAAAAGAAATATCGAATGAGGGTGCGCCAGTCATTTAAGGCGCACCCTCATTTGTGTATTCAAAACATTGTAAAGGCATCAAGCTGGTAATTCTTGTGTATCGGTATTTTCCGGTTTTGCCAATAATAAAGATAATATTTTTTGCAATTTTAAAATTAATTTATAAATTTACGACGAATATCAGTTATAATATATCAACTTCTTTGCATGCCGTTTTATGAAACTGTTAACCTTACTTGTTTCAGCCATATTGTTAGGTGCGACTTGCTCCCAAGCATTCGCTTCGGATATTCAAAAGAGGAGTATCCGATATATTGAAAGAATCAGAAACTGCGCTTCGTCTTTCAACAATCAAGGGATTCCCCTTAAAGCAGACAGATTGTCGAATAACGAAGGGAATATTGTCCTGACTTACGATGAATCTTTACCCGATTCCGTCCAAACATCCCTTTTGGTGGCAAAGGGATTGTGGGAATCAAAACTTCCCATGACGCAACCCATATTCATATCCGTCTCATTTGAACCTCTCGGAGATGATATCTCAATGATATGTGATGTGATATACAGTGCAACTCCCGATTTGATGGGTTGTCCCTGTGCGCTCGCCTCACAAATATCAAATTTTCCATATGGGTCAATCGACAGTCCCGACGGATATATTATTTTAAATTCCGACATTGATTGGAACTGTAGATTTTCAAATGACGCCACGTCTGATTATAACCTGCCGACAATGGTGCTGAGGGGAATTGCAAGATGCCTTGGCTTCGGGTCCAGTATGGTTGAAAGGAGTAAAGACCAGTTTTATTATTCTTTAGAACACCCAACATTCTTTGACAAGTTATTGTATTGTGACGGCAATGCTTTGTCCAATCTTTCCGAAGGGAGTTCTGCGATGGCCGATTTCGTGAAATCCAATAAAGTTTATGCACACACGGAATCTCGGGATTACAAAATATATGCCCCCGATGAATTCGTCCAAGATTTGTCGTTATGCTACTTTGATGGTGAGAATTCCATCATGTCCCATTCGCTGGGGCAAGGCAACATAGATTTGTCGATTGATGATGAAACATGCGACATCCTAAGGGCAATCGGATGGGATCTGCCCCTGTCCGGCCTTTCAATCAAGTGTGATAATATCTCAGACAATGGAATAGGTTCTTCCTATGAGCCTCATACGTTTTCCCTTTTAAAAGGGG
>ERZ779889.1653-NODE-1653-length-21157-cov-9.524263_pt1 | contig 21157 bp, 16 predicted proteins | sample MGYA00511030_ERZ779889 | MGnify/ENA primary metagenome ERZ779889 (study PRJEB29588, sample SAMEA2160616) | human gut metagenome | biome: human gut; feature: human-associated habitat; material: faeces | place: Denmark | collected 2008/2010 ...
ATAGCCTGCTTTTCTTCTCGAAACCCCTCTGGTCAGTATTCGCGCCGATAACTGACCAAATCAGCTTCTAAGCATCCGGTTTCTGGGATAAAGCAGTTTTACCATAGAACTCTTCCTCTTTACTCACGCCGAGAACACGTATCCGGATACGCATCTCCTTGCTTTCAAAAGGTTTTCATTCACAAATTTTGTTTTAGAAGACAACTTTCAAGGCACAAATGTAAAAGTTTTATTTTATACAAAAATACATTCTAACAAAAACTTCGCTTGATTTTGCATTTATTAACAAAACGGTAAAGGCTTTGCGCAATATCGGCGGATTTGTGCAATGGCTTTGTCACATCCACCCTGTTCCGTATGGTGTTTTTCACTCCTTATATTATATAATGCGAATTGGGAGTTACACCATGCACGGTATGGATTTGTGCTATGGACAATCAGAAATGAATTGCGGAATTCATTTTCAATTTTGTTCTACTATATACGTATTGATGTGACGGGAAACACGTACGGCTGCATCGGGCTACGCAAGCGGTTGCGCAGGCTGATGCAGCCGTATGTGCAGGGCTACACGGGCGGTCGTGTTTTAGAGGGCGGCTATTTCTTGTTCGGTTAAGCCGGTACGCTCAATTATTTCCTCAATAGGAACATTTCGTTCCTTTAATTTTTCTGCCATTCCTTCCTTAAATCCTCTTTCATAGGCCATCTTTTTAGCCGTTACAATCGTATTTTTCCAATCACGGTAATTTCTCAGTTTCCTTTCGTACTCTCTGTATTCGGCTACGGTCAACTGGTCGATTTCTTCGGGTTCCAACAGGCGTTCAATACCGAAGTCGGAAGGTTTTACATCTATATCCATAAAGCAATCGTTTTTATAGTTGATTAATTTCTTCTTCAGACAGTTTTGTATATTTCATGATTTTAGCAATAGGCTCGTTATCTGCTTTCATTTCCTTGGCTATTTCTTTACGCTCCTCTTCTCTTGAAATCTTCTTTTCCGTAACTATCATATTTTTCCAGTCACGGTAAACCTTCAGGCTTTCTTCGTAATTGTCGTATTCGGTCTTGGTGAACTTGGCAATCTCTGCGGCTTCGAAGAGTTTGGTGAAGACGCGCTCTTGCAAGGCTTTGGGGCGTTCCATCAGGCGCGAAAGATTGCGGAGCACGAAGAGCCATTTCTCGAACATGCCGTTCAGTTCATCTTCGGTCTTATTGAACTTGGGCACTCCAGATAGATGAAGGTCAGCTTGTCGTAGAAGACTTCCTTGGTCTGATTGTCCAACAATTGCACTTCGTGGTGGTAATAATCGTCATTGTCCTTGTCAAATGTAAAATTAAGGATACCAATGATATATATAGATTTTAATTGGTAGTCCCAATCTTTTATCACCTGCTGCTCACGAATAGGAAAAGTTGTATAAAACAGAGTCCTGTCTTTGAAAAACTGTTGTTCGCCCCGTTGCATTTCAACGAGTATCTTCTCGCCTTTCTCGTTCTCGCAATACACATCGAACACGGCACGGCGGTCGGCTTCGCTGGTGCCGAGGTGTTCGGTATTGAGGTAAGTAAGGTCTTTCACCACTTCCCTGCCATGGAGCAGGCTGTTGATGAAGCTGATAAGCAAGTCTTTGTTTATCTCTGTACCGAACAGTTTCTTGAAACCGAAGTCGGTGTACGGGTTGACGTATCTGTCTTTGAGGTCTCTGCTTCCCATAATCGTAACTGGCTTCTAATGACTTACAAAGATAGTGATTTTAGCGGAATTGCCCGCTGAGTTTCAGAATTTAATTGTATATTTGCAAAGAACCTAATATTAATGAGCAATGGGAACGACAGTATTTAATCCAGTGCAACAGCATTTATTGACAATGTTTGCTTTCGATGGCTCGGAAGAGCGTCTGAAAGAAGTGAAAGCGGTATTATTTAACTATTTTCAGCAAAAGATGGATCAGCGGCTGAATGAGCTATGGGATTCGGGTATTTTGGATCAGAAGAAGCTGGATGAATTAAGGACAAAACATTTACGCACAGATTTAAAATGAGCCGAATCGTTTTAGATACAAATAGCTTGGTTCAAAGCATTCCATCGAAAAGCTATTATCGCCCGATATGGGATTCTTTCACAAATGGGATCAATGAATTGTGTGTTTCAGGAGAGATTTTGAATGAATATGAAGAGGTCTTGGAGCGTTTGGCTGGCATTGATACAGCGAAAATCATCATAGAAACGATTATCAATAACCCACATACGCTTCTTTTTACTCCTTATTATCATTTCAATTTAATAAAAAAGGATCCAGATGATAATAAATTTGTTGATTGTGCTGTAATAGCTAACGCAAAATTTATAGTGACAGAAGACAGACATTTCGAAATAGTGAAGAAATGCCCTTTCCCTAAAATTGAAATTATCGATTTGGATTCTTTCTTGCAAACATTACTATGAAAGAGGAAAAATAAATGGGAACACTGATTATTTTAGGAATGGCAGGAATACCATGTGCGGTATTTCTTTTATGGTGTCTTACGCCACCGGGCAAGAGATGGCTTAAAGCGAATCACATGATTTGAGTTTCACCATTTCACCACAGATTACACAGATTTTTAAATTTACGATTTGGCAATCGTACTATTTTCCGTAAACCGAAAAATAGTAAATTTATAGTCAATCAGAAATAAAATGCGAAAAAACATTTGTCATGCTGAGTGCCTATTTCCTGCGGAAAATCCATTCGATTATGACGGGGATTTTTCAAAGCTATTGTCATCCTGAACGAACGTGAAGGATCTCGTAAACATCCACGTGGATGTGAGATTCTTCCTCCCTACGGTCGTCAGAATGACAAGAGGGGAAAGTAAAGCCTCCCCTTCGGGAGAAGTTTGAAGGGGCTTTAGCTGGAAAAAGGAGATAACAAACATAAAATATTAACTTAAGTAAAATGCGATTATGAGAAAATTTAAGTTTTTTGCTTTGGCATTCGCGGCATTCTGTTTCGCCGCATGCTCTGACGATGCAATCGACGGGCAAGGAGGGAACACCGGCACTGTAGGCGACGGTACTCCGGCTTATCTGACTATTTCGTTCGATACGAATACATCCAGTACACGTGCTACAGATGATGATAATACGGGTGACTCGGATGGTGATGCGGAAGACAGCGGACATGAGAATACAGGCACTGATGCTGAAAACAAGGTTAATACAGCATTAGTTGTCGTTTCTCCAGCAGGTAGTGAAACTATAGGTTTTGCAAAATATTACACAAATTCGGCAACGGCTGGAGAAGGTATTGAAGACGAAGGTATCAAGAGTATTCAAGTAGAAGTAGGAAAGTATAATGTGTTAGTTGTTATCAATCCGGTTAGTACTATTTTTAGTTTACAAAGTGGTGCTGATGAAACAGAGCTTGCTAAAGCAGATGGTGTAACTGCAGCTGCTACTGTGAAAGATTTGTATGAGGCTATTATCAGTAAAGACTATTCTTATACAGCGGGAGAAGGTGGAACTGATAATTATGAAAATGCTGCTAATAGTATAGGTTTGGGTGAAAGTACTGGTAATTTTATGATGGCGAATAAAGCAGCGGCAACAGTAGAGTTGACAGAAGCAAATGCTAGTCCTGCTGATGCTGCTCAAGTGACTGTAGAAGTAGAACGTGTATTATCGAAAATTACCTTCCGTCCTAATAGCAATTTAGATACTAAGGTAGATAATATTTATAAGGTAGAAGTACCAATTGGTACGACCTTGGAAGTGGATGTAGTTGAGGGTGTTATAAAAACAGGTGAAGCTCCTGCTATATACGCAGAGACAGATATCGTAAAAATGAATAAAGCTACAGATGCTCTAAATCCGGCTGTTGATGGTAGATATGTATATGCGTATTATACACAGCAAGATGGGAGTGATAGAGCATTTCAAGGCGTTTATGGAATTATCGATGAAGCGTCGGATAAAGCAACTATTGACGGAGAAGAATATCCAATATTTACAAAGTTAGAAGCTAAATCGCAATCGGATTACGAAGCAGCAACAGATGAAGATAAGAAGAAATATTGTGTTGTAAATGAAATAGACGGAACAGATGGTTTCTCTAATACTGATATTGAAGGTTCTCTTTCTTTTATTCCTAAAGAAGGAACTGGAGGAACAACTAATGCTACATGGTACGTAAAGTTGGAAGGGTATGCTTTGGTTAATCTTTCAAAGAAAGTTAACTATGTGCGTCATATTGGAACAGAAAGTACTGCAACTATAGCTACGACAAATGCTTTTGGTACATTGAACGGAAGTAACTATTTGCTGACACCCTATTGGTCTGCCAAGAATGCTGTAACTTTTAATGAAGATGGAAGTTTTGCAGGCACTCCTGCTACTACAACTTGGTTCTATAACGATTTAGCAGCTGTATCTAATGAAAGTAAAAGTATTGTACCTACTGGAGGTAATGCAACTACTGCTGGAACTATTAATTGGTCTAACTTAACTTATTTCAAACAATTACCTACAACAGCCGACGGCAATCAGACAGTTACAGGTCCAGGTTCTCAACATGGAAGTCCTTTGGCAGGCATCGGAAATCTGATGAGTTATTGTTTTGAAAATTCTACAGAAGTGAATCATCAAGTCCATGGCTTAAGCACGGGCATATCGTTCTTGGCAAGAATATATTCTAATCAAGAGTGTACTACCCCTATATCTGCATTATATCTGTATGCTAAACATAACTTTACTTCCATTAATGATATCGTAGAAGCTTATAGCGGCAATGTTAGTCAGGCTATTAAAGATTTGGCAGCAAAAGAAACTGGCAATCAAGCTATTTCTGATGCAGAATTAGAAGCCGCTAAAATTACACGTTATCAAGGCAATGTTTGCTATTACTATACAACGGAAATTAAACATTTCGATAATCGGATTCCTGATGAAAGTGGAAATATGGAGTTTGCTATTATGCGTAATAACATTTATTCGTTATCAGTTAGTGATATTACACAAATTGGTGAGCCGTTTGTAGATCCGACACCGAATGTGGAGAATGAAACGAAGAAAACATATTTGGATATTCAAGTGCAGATTATGCCTTGGATCGTCCGCTACAACGACATAGAGTTCTAATATCATAAGTAATAACCTTGTAGGGGCGAGGTTCGCTCGCCCGAATACATCCATGTGATGCAATCAGGACAGGCAAACCCTGCCCCTACAAAATAAAACCCAACGCACGCATCCCCACCATTATTAATTATTAACTATTAATTATTAATTAAAGAAAAGATGAAAACCTTGCTTTACTCCATACATCATCAGGTACGAAAAGCTTTGCTGGCTATGGCAATCGCCCTGCCTATGGTTTCATGCCATACCGTTTGGGACGATGACGACGATTGCCCCGTAGAAACCGAGTATCGGGTAAAGTTTGTGCACGACTATAACATGCTCTTTACCGATGCATTTGCCACGCAAGTACGTTCCATTACCCTTTATGCGTTTGACGAAGACGGCAAGCTGGTGCTCCAGCAATCCGAACAAGGCGAAGCCCTGAGCCGTGACGATTACACCATGAAGCTTGACCTTGCTCCCGGGAATTACCGGCTGGTAGCATGGGCAGGCTTGGCAGAAGGCAATGCCTATACCGTTCCCGTCCTTACCGAAAACATATCCGACAAGGAAGACCTGACGTGCCGCATCAACCGTTACCCCGCTACGCTCCACGATGAGCCGATAGACTCCGTAGGCTATCTGCATCCGTTATGGCATGGCATCGTAGAAACGCAGACCCTGACACGTGCCGCAACGGAAACACAAGTCATTACCCTGCCGCTGATGAAGAACACCAGCACCATCCGTGTCATCCTGCAACAACTGGCGCAAGGGCAGCTGGATGCTTCGCAGTTTGACTTCACCATCACCGACGAGAACGGCATGATGACCCACGAAAACCGTTTGGTGGAAGGCGATGGCGTACTGACCTACATGCCCTATCATCAGGCGCAAGGCTCAACGGTAGTAGAAGGCGAAGCCTCCGAAGAGCAACTCAACGTGGTAGTGGCAGAACTGAGTGTAGGCAGGTTGATGGCAGATGCAGACACCCGTCTTACTATCTCCAACCGCCAGACAGGAGAAACCATATTGTCTATCCCCTTGATAGACTATCTGGAGCTTTGCCGCACGGTGGCAAACTACGACATGCCCCTGCAGGAATACCTCGACCGTGAAGACACCTACACCATGACGTTCTTCCTCGACAGCAACCAGTCCTGGCTCAACACCCAAGTAATCATCAACGACTGGATAGTCCGTTTTAACGATATAACTCCCGAACTCTAATGAAACCGCATCGCCTATATATAATAATGTGTATCCTCTCCCTGCTCTCCTTTGCCGGTTGCAGGGACGAAGAGCCCGTGCAGTCTGCCGAAGGTAAGCGGACTATCACGGTCAATTTGGGCATTGCGATGAGCAGGGTGGCATTGGATGATACAGATTTGGGTGATGATAGCCAACCAACTGATATGAAGGTTTGGATATTCGAGCATGGTACTGGAAACCGTTTGGCTTACATAACGGAGACCCAGCCGGTTTTTTCAGGTTCGGATGCGTTGGGAGAATTGGTAAATACAAAAGAATACGTTGTAGAAGTAGAAAACGAAATACAAGCGTTAGATTTCTACGTCGTGTTGAACAGCGAGAACGGCACGGGGCTTAATTTAGAAGAAGCTGCTACTCCGTCTCAGATAAAAGAAGCAACCTTTACAGGTGTAAAGGCTAATTTGAAAGACAATCAAGTTCCCGCATACGGCTGTTTGGAGAATTTCGATGTTTCAAAGCATCGGAATAGTTATGACGTACCAGCTATCAAGCTGACCCGTGCCGTAGGCAAGCTGGAGCTGTTCTTCACGAAGGAGAACGAAAACTCGGAGTTGATGATAAAAAAAGTGACGTTAACCAAACTTCCGGATAAAGGGTATTTGGTAAAGCCTGAAACTTATAGTTTGAACTATTCAGACGACCCCCGGACTCTTTTTGAATCGGAAGAAGAAAAAGGAACAGAAATTACAGCTGTACTGACAGAAACAGACGCATCATTAGGCGATTTCAGCCAATACCAAGATGATGCATCCAAACTGCAAAGCTTAATGTCTGCTTATCTGCTCGAAAATCCAGATGGAGGCAAATGGGCAGGAACCGAAGACGACGGAAACTTGGATTACACCTATCCGGAAAATTTAACTAATGTAACAGATAATCGTTACGTCATGACTGTAAACTATTCCATTGGCGGAACTGACAAAATGCAAGTAGTGTATCTGCCAGCCATCGAGCGCAATGTTTGGAACAAGATATTTGCGAGGGTGAAGGACGACGGAAAGTTGGCTATCCAATATAAGGTGCTGAAATGGGAGGAGGTGGAAACTTCCAAAGTAGGGTATGCTCCGCAGCCTGCTCCAACTAATGATTGTCCTTTTGATGATGCTGGATATACCGATTTTATAAATGGTAACTATTATATTCTGCTACCTTTAAAAGCTTACGCTAATAACCAGTCCACTAAAGATTTGTTTCATGACTTGTATATGAATCCGAAAGAAGGTGATAACGAGGCTCGTTTATGTATCCTGACTCGTCCGACATATGATGATGAAATTGATAATAATCAACATTGGGCATTAAAGACAGGGTCGGCAGGTGCTCGTTACTATTTTATGCTGACGGGACCAGAGGGTGCTACATGGGAGGCTCGGTTGAGCAATAAGAAAGATTTCGCTTTTTCTATTAGTAATACAAGTGATTTCAGTGGCAATTCAGATGGGTATGCAAGCAGCGTACGGAAAGTTACTCATGGTATTGCCCGTTCTAAACCGTATATCATAGAAGTTATCGCGACCCATCTTTATACAGGGTATAAGACAGGTATGACAGGACAGCCTGAACAGGATGTGGAACCCCGATTTGACGATGGCTTTGAGGACTTCGAACTCAATGACCCGGATGATTGGAAAGAATATTTTGACGATACCTATCTTACTGCATGGGGAAAGGCACAAGAAGCTGCTCATCAGGTGGCAGAAACTGACTTTTATATCGTGGTCAAATTGCAAGATGGTTCTGAATATGAACTGACCATAAATCCCAGTTACTTGGATTACGATAAAATTTCAGCAAATAATTTTGCTTTTCAAAACAAGCGCCGTTATGCCGGTACAGGCACTCGTATCAAGATAAGGCATGTTCGGGCGGAACATAACATAGCAAATCTGGAAGAGTTGGCCAAGCATGAAGAGGGCAATTGGAGAAAGGATAACCCTGATTGGAATTCAGATTATACGTGGAATTAGAAAACAAGTTTTATGACTACACATATTTCAAATATTATTCTGTTTCTTTGTACATGGTGCTTTATGTGTACAGCCTGCACGGAGGACATTTCTTCTTCTACTGAGGAAGAGCAGGGGAGTCTTGTTCTGTCTTATTCCGTAGGGGAAAGTGAGGTTTCTACTCGTGCGGAAGGTGGTTGGAAAGACTGGAACGAAAACAAGATTGTTCGGTTAGACTTGTTTGTGTTCCGTGATGATACTCGCATAGCTTATTATGGCGGAGATATGGATACGGATGCTGGAGACAATGAGGCTACACAAACGTGGAACATCCCTTTAGCTGCTTGGAATGCTGCTGGAAACACGATTGCGATACAGGAGAATGATGTGGTCTATTTGATAGCCAATCATACAGGTACTACAAATTTGTCCAGTATATCAACCTTGTCAGGTTTGCAAGCCGTTACCGTTACAGACTTGGTATGCAACAAAAAACAGGAAACTTTTGTCATGGATGGCAAGATACCCGTCACATCTGAAATGATTTCGGATGCAAGTAATATCACTCTCGGTGTTATTCCCTTGAAACGTGCCGCAGCCAAGATACGTGTCAAGTTCGACAGTCAGACAGAGTGGAGCGATGTATCTTACCGTTTCTACCACTATGTAACAAGCGCACAATTGTTGGAGCCAGAAAGGGAAACAGAGGATGCTTATTTGGCGGCAATGCAAACTTTGCCTATTTTCCCTGAAGAAAATGAAGTTATGGCTACAGTCAACGTAACTTCCACTGATGCTGATAACAATTACTATGAAGATGAGAAACAGTTAGTGCTCTATTCCTATGCCAACAATTGGTTTGATGAGAACAAATGGGAAGATGTCAATCAAGTAGATCCGATAGTAAGTCAAAAGCAAACCTACTTGCTTCTTTACGCTCCTTATGATGGAGAACGGTATTATTATAAAGTGCCCGTAAACAAAACTTTGCCGGATAACTTTGATGATGTAAACCTTGCCCCCGATGATTATAAACATCTTTACCGCTTACAGCGCAATTACATTTACGACATCACGGTGAACATAGACCGTCCGGGTGGCACGGAACTTGACCCTGGCAAACTGGTGAACCTGACGTATGAGGTCGAACCGTGGGACAGGGAAGATGTGACGGTGAATTATGAGGATAACCTGAGCTATACCAGTGGCGGATGGAAAGAGGATGACGAAGAAGGAAACGCTATTCTGGAGTTGCTGGATAACGATTTGACAGTACATTTCCTGAACACGGAAGGCGTGGCTGAATTGACTTTCACCATCAATACGCCTGTTGTGGCTACTTGGCGTGCCCAGCTGACAGGTGCGGACATCAATTATTTTGAGTTTGTAGATGCGGACGGGACTCCGATAGGAACAACCGCTTCCGGGGTAGCATCGGAAGATGGGGAAAATCCTACGATGCAATACCTTCGTATAAGATGTGTTGAACCGGATTCTCCGGACAGTCACAGCGTAACACTGCAAGTCTATGCCGACATAGCCGGACAGACTTATGAAATGGACTTGACCAATCCGGGTAATGCACAGCAACCGGATGATAGCAATGATCCTATTAACCGTTTTACCATACTTCAAAGTTATTAATCGAAATGAAACGAAACAATATATATAATATGGTGTATCTGTTGGCAATGCTTCTTTTCTTCGGAGCTTGTCAGGAAGAGGACTGGGGTGGACAGTCCATGGGTGGTAACTGGCTGACTTTGGACTTGCAGACATCGGCTGTGTCTACCCGTGCTCCTATAGTGGGTGAAGACCGTTTCAACGAGAACGTGGTGACAAGCGTGGATGTGTATTTCTTTGCGGACGGACAGGAAACTACAGCGGGTTATCTGTATGCCCAAACGGGACTGGTTCCGGAAGGCAGCACCCTGCAAGTGGAGCTTGACAAGAGTGTTATTCTTGATAACAGTACCTATTATATCTATGTAGTGGCAAACCGCACCGATAATAATTTTACCGATGCTTCAGGCAATACGCTTGCCGCCTTGAAGCAACGTACCATTACCACTAATTGGAAAGAAGGCTACACGGAAAATGAGAGCGTGACAGAAGAATCGCTCGTGATGGACGGGAGCACTACGGTCACGGTAAAAGCAGAAGGTACAGAAGGACATGTCGTACTGACGAGGGCAATGGCGAAGGTAATGTTGTATGCGGCTGCGGAGAAGTCAATTGAAATGGATAATGTGACATACATTCCTACGCTTGATCGAATGAATGTGACTATGGTCTATGGAGTGAAGCGCACCAATTTGGAAGGGACGTATGCAGTGACATCTTCGGATAATGTGGAGAGCAGTGACTACATCACCCGCATGAGGCGCGACTATACTAGTAATACTATCACCGAAACGATAACGGACGGTGAAGACGCAGAAGAAATCCAATACTACGAACAGGAAGCTCCGTTCTATTCCTACCCTAATCCGGAAAGTACAGCCGAAAGACAGGATGCTTACCTGATACTTTGTGTGCCTTGGGAAGAACGTTACGAGGGCGGTTCATATCGTTCGCACAACTATTATTACCGTATACCCATTACCGGCAGTACAGCTCCCGCAACGTTGGAACGCAACCACTATTACCGTATCAAGGTGAACATCGGTGTATTGGGCAGCCTGAATCCGAACGAAGCGGTAGAGATAACAGATGCAGATTTCGAAATCTTGGACTGGTTTGATATGGAGGTGGATGCAGATATGCAAAAGTATGAGTATCTGGTGCTGGACGAATATAACTCGGTAATGAATAATGTGAATAGTATTGAAAATGCGTATATCAGTAGCAGTGCATTGAAAATGAGTCCAGACAATCAATGGGATACTGAGTATACAAGGGTCGTAAGTGTTAGCTATACCGATTATCAAAAGATAGATATTCCGAACGCAACAACATCTGTGCGGGATCTAAATGACTATTTTGTTGAATTGGGAAACGATAATACATTAATCTTTCGCCATACACTTCCTGATGATGCTTATGTTTGCTATACCATAACCATTGAAGTATGGAATATGGATGACATAAAGCAAACATGGGTGATTGAGCAATATCCGCCGATTTATATTGAAGGGGAAAGAGCAGAAGGACGATTATTTGTTGCTGGTAACTATACAACTACTTATGATATGAGGGATCAAGATCAATCTTACGATAATGTCTATTATAATAATTATTATTTGGGATCCGTTCAAAATCCTGAATCCGTAGATGGATCAGCCGGTAATAGAAATTATAATAACTATACAATCTATATTTCGTCCTTTAAAGAAGGAGATGGAGATTATGTCATTGGAGATCCACGAAAGGAAAAAGATGAAGACACACAACAAGATCCTAACAATTTGAATATGACTGATATACAAGAATATCGCCCGACGCGTACCGGCACGAAAGCTATGCGCATTATAGCTCCCGCATTTAAAATCGCTTCTTCAAGGGGTAAGACTCTGCCTGTAACATTCCAGAATGCTCAAAGACGTTGTGCAGCCTATCAGGAAGATGGTTATCCTGCCGGTCGCTGGCGTATTCCTACAGAAGCTGAGATAGAATTTATTGTTGGCTTGTCTGGGAGAGGGAAGATTCCATCTTTGTTCGATGGTACATATTGGAGTGCTTCGGGACGTACCTATACTTCTAATACCTCGGGAGGATATTTTTCACCTAACAATATAGATGAAGATTATATACCCGACAACAGTTCAACGAATGCTGTCCGTTGCGTATATGATGTATGGTATTGGGGAGAAGAGGATATTACGAACACAGGGGACTGGACTAAAGATAATTTTGTCTGGGGAGATGCAACTGATGGGACATTAACTCATCAACAAGAAACAAATTTGAATTAGTAGGATAAACATTTATGAGAAATATATTCAAAAATATAATATTTTTATTCCTCTTGCTCCTTGCTTCCTGCACCGACCAAGAGATAGCAAGCAATCGTTCGGACTTGCCCAAAGGCACGTACCGCTTTACCGTAACCATACCCGAAGCCATAGAAGCGACTACACGGACTTTGGGCGAAACGCCACAAGATGTTATGCGCATGTCCATGCGGGTATTGGTCTTTGATGAGAACGGTTTCTTTGTGGCATACGAAGTGGCAACCGTTGAATCATTTGACGATGCCAGCCAAAAAGGTACTTATACGGTCAATCTGCCGGTAAGGGATGATATCACTACACTCCACTTTGTGCTAGGGCTGGATGATGCCGATTATGGCGGCACTTTTACGCCATCGGACAGCGAAGCGAGCATCTTTAGCCAACTGGCCGTAAGTGGCGGACAGGATGCCTATTGGCAACGAATCAGTGTGCAAGAGATAAGTGAAGGCACCCAGTTGCCCACCGTGCATTTGGTGCGCAACTTTGCCAAGATATCCGTGGAAACTTCAGCAGAGACACCAGAAAGATTTGAATTGTTAGGCTATGCCGTTGTTAATGAACGTACAGCCGGTACGGTAGCTCCCTATACCGGAAATCATGACGTGGCAGGCGGTTTCGCCACTTTCGAATTGAATCAGGCTACAGGCACTAACGTTTACGAGCAGTTCACTTCGCTTAATCCCGGCTTTGGCGGAAACAATGCAGGAGAGAGAGATGACGCTTTGCCACAAAGCAATACAGACTTTACCTCTTCTGCAACCTATGTGTACGAACGCAATCAGGATGACAGTTCACGTCCTGCGTACATTCTAATCCATGCGAGATACGATGGGGCGGAATGCTATTATAAGCTGGATCTTGTGACTACCGATCGAGAGACATGGCTTACTACTTATCTGAACTTGTACCGTAACTTCCATTACAAAGTGATTATCGGCAATGTGACCAACCAAGGTTATAGCAGCATTGACGAAGCGGCTGCTGCAGTGGCTTCCAACAACATCGGTGCCTCTATCGAAGTAAGTGAGGTAAACACAATACGCGATGGTCAGGATGAGTTGTATGTCAGTACGATAGACACGTTGCTGGTTACCCTCAATCAAACTGCCAAAATTTACTACAGGTTTACGGAAGATGTAGAGAATAATCCTGATAACGTACAGAACGATCAGGTAAATGTAGTGGAGATTGATGTAGATCCTGATATTATTGATGTGGATAAAAGTGAACAGGGTGTACTGAAGATTACTCCTAAAAGTTTGCCCGAAACCATGGAAACCTACGAGTTTGCCATTACGGTAAACAATTCCGGTTTATCCCGCCGCGTAATTGTAAGGGTACGTGAACCATATCGGTTTGAAGCGGTGGATTGTGAAGACCTTGTTCCGGACAACGTGGGCGAAGCCCTCAATCTGATGGTGCGCTTGCCTGCCAATATGCCCGCTTCCGTCTTCCCGTTAACGCTGCGGATAGAACCTTACCGGAAAACCATTTATCCTGATGCGGAAGAGAATCAAATACCCGTCGCTACAGATCCTGAAGAGAAATATACGTTCTTTTATGAAGCGACAGTGACACATGGTAAATATACGCAAAACCGTATTTTTAATTATGTGTTCAAAACCAACATAGCCGATAGCAAGACTTTTATAACGGTTACCAATCCTTACTTTGTGGATGAAAGCAGAGACGAGGATGGAGACTTTCTGTACGCGGATGTTGACCCTGATGACGATGTAACCAATCTTGCATATAATGTGACGAAGTTCCGTAATGCCCCGCGTTACAATTTCTTCAATGTATCGCTTACAAGTGATGAAGGGAATTGGTCGCCACAAGACAATGCAGACAACTATACCAATAAAGGGACACTGACGTTTACGGACGGGGATTATAATCCGATAGGCAATCAGGTGACGCTTACATTTAGCATACATGATCAAGAAGACGTGGATAACGGTTTTGATCAGAACGCCACACATCCGGAAATAGAAATTTTCGCAAGGTGTCTCGACTTTACTGACGGAACCATTAAAACCACGACAGGAACTTGGACACGTAGGGATGATGGCCAAGCCATACTTTATACTCCCAATGACCCGTTAGCAGAACAATCGTTGACCTTTACCATCAATACGAACTATGCCAGCGAAACGGTACAGCTTGCCTCTTACGACCATGAGACGGCTAGGGTGAACTATAAAAATACTCCTTGTACGATTTCCGTTGAATATGGAAATCGCAGATTTGATGAATTAAGTAGCAAACCTGTGTCCGTATATGATACTGATCCCGGTAGATTTACAGAGCCAATCTTTGATTTTACAACCAACAGAAATGGAGAGTGGGATGGTTCAAATGAAGAGGAAAGTGTCAATACACTAATTATTGGACGCGATCCTGAACAGACTCTGTACTTCAGGTATACAAGTGTATTGGGAATATGGAGAAGTACTTATCAAGCTTCCATGACTATAGAAGAATTGCTAAACAGCAAATTGATTCAATTGGAAGAACAATAAGTATTGGGGTTTGAAGTTTAGATATTCTCATTAATTTCAAAAGAAAATTATCTCTATCAACAGCAGGGAAGCGTCCCTGCACATATTTTAATTAGTAATCTCAGAAGCCGGTTCGCAGGGATGCGCGTCGGCTTCGCCTTTTAGGATGGACTTTATGGCAGGGCAAAACTGTTTGCGGACAATCTTCGGGGTATTGCCCACCGTAAGCATTCGATAAACTACAGTCATTAAATATCTATATAATGATAGCGACTGTTACTATTGGATTCATAGTGACAGTCGCTATAGTTTTGTTGAACCTGTATGTTGACGTTGTGGTTAGTTAGCGATAAGCATTCTAAGAAATACACATTGCATGCCCTATACAGAAACGGTGCGGAAAGGCTAAGCAAGGTTCGTCTGGGGACATGACAGCTTATCCGGACCGATGCGTGCGGCTTTTGTCTTATTTTAGAAAAGTGGCATGAAAGCGAATGGTAATTCCTACGGAAATCATCGCTATAACTGCCGTGCTTACGCCGGATGAAGAGATTGGGGCTGTTTGTGAAGGGGGAAAAGATGGCGGCAGGGTATAAAAAAAGTCTGTAGGCTGAGCTTACAGACTTTCAATTCTCTCTAAATTGTTCGAGATAATTATTCTGCAACAGAATCAGTTGCAGCTGAATCAACTGCTACAGTATCAACTGCTGTTGAATCAACAACCGGAGTTGCTTCTTCTACAGAATCAGTTGCAACTTCAGTATTAGCTGCTTTGTTACCACAAGATGCGAAAGATACAGCAGCGAACGCTACGAACAAAAATACTAATTTTTTCATTTTCTTTGCTTTTTTAAATCTGTAATACTTATGTTGTCTTCTTAAAACGTTGCAAAGATATAGACTTTTTTGATACGTTGTTCTTGAAAACGGATTTTTTTTCAAAAAAATATGTTTTAGGAAAGATTTTCTTGCGAAATGATTTTCAATTTATTTTAAGATATGCGCTTATCTTATTGCTATTCAATGTTTTGTAAATTCTGTGCTTCCCGGTCTCCAAATAAGACTAATCGTCTATCGGAAAACGGAAGCAGAGTAAGGAGCCAGAAATCACCCAAGGCACACACGAAAACGAATACATCAAAGCGAGAAAAACTTTTTGGGGAAATTCAAAACAATTTCTAAGAGCCTGTTTAAATTTTGCTCAGGTTAATTTTTCGAATTGTTTTCGAGGATGTTTTTCTGATTTTATGAGGAGGATAGCGGGCTATCTGACGAATAAAATCGGGAAAACAGACCGGAAACAAACGAAAAAGAACCTGATAGAATATTACTTTATTGGAAAATTTAAACAGGCTCTTAGAAAAACGTTTTATGCAACTTTTCGGAGTGAAGGTATCAGCTTTCTATCGGTTTTGCTCGATTATTCCGGCGAGATTGAGTAACTTTGCAGCGAATTACATTATATTATATATGATAGATACGACTATTTTTCAAAATAAGAAAGCGGTGTATTATACCTTGGGATGCAAGCTGAATTTTGCGGAGACTTCTACTGTCGGGAAGATGCTGAAAGAAGCGGGAGTGCGTACCGTGCGACCCGGAGAGAAGGCGGATATTTGCATCGTCAATACCTGTTCGGTAACGGAGGTGGCTGACAAGAAATGCCGGCAAGCCATTCATCGGCTGGTGAAAAACCATCCCGGTGCTTTTGTGGTAGTGATGGGATGTTATGCTCAGCTGAAGCCGGAGCAGGTCGCTGATATCGAAGGGGTGGATTTGGTATTGGGTGCCGAGCAGAAGGGCGACTTGATGAAATATTTAGGTAATTTGGAAAAACATGCGCACGGCGAAGCTGTAACGACTGCTGTAAAAGACATCCGTACATTTGTCCCTTCGTGTTCGAGAGGAGACCGTACCCGTTATTTTCTGAAGGTGCAGGACGGATGCGATTACTTCTGCTCGTATTGCACGATTCCTTTTGCCCGCGGAAGAAGCCGGAACGGAAAGATAGCCGATTTGGTTGAACAGGCACGTCAGGTGGCGGAAGAAGGCGGAAAAGAAATTGTCTTGACCGGTGTGAATATCGGAGATTTCGGGAAAACTACGGGCGAGACATTTTTCAGTCTGGTTCAGGCACTGGATAAGGTGGAGGGAATCGAGCGGTACCGTATCTCTTCGATTGAACCGAACTTGTTGACCGATGAGATTATTGCGTTTGTAGCTCAATCGAAACGGTTTATGCCTCATTTCCATATACCCTTGCAATCCGGATGTGACGAAGTGCTGAAGCTGATGCGCCGGAGATATGATACCCAGCTGTTCGCTTCCAAAGTGCACACTATCAAGTCGTATATGCCCGATGCATTTATCGGAGTGGATGTGATTGTCGGTACACGGGGAGAGACACCGGAATATTTTGAAAAGGCGTACGAATTTATTCAGGGATTGGACGTTACGCAACTTCATGTGTTCAGTTATTCGGAACGTCCCGGCACTCAGGCATTGAAGATTGATTATGTGGTTTCTCCGGAAGACAAACATGCGCGCAGCCAGCGTTTGCTTGCCTTGTCTGAAGAGAAAACGCACGCTTTTTATGCCCGGCATATCGGGCAGGAGGCTACGGTGTTGGTGGAACATGCCAAAGCGGGTATGCCGATGCACGGCTTTACTCCGAATTACATTCGGGTTGAGTTAGAGCGGGATGAAGCCTTGGACAATCAGATGGTGCGGGTGCGTTTAGGTGATTTTAATGCGGATGGAACGGCGCTGCAAGGGACGCTTATGTGAACGCTTGTATTCATTCTTGCCTGCGCAACCGTTTATGTTTAAATTGTTTTAACATTCCGGAAGCAGTAAAAAACGCTTTTCCTCATTTAAAGAATAAAATGAATGTCCGCATTTTGCCCAATAAGGGGTTAAAAGGAGTTATTTCAGGGAGTTAAAAGGAGTTAGAAGCCAATACTTTTGCTCATGGGAGCCATAGCAGGACTATTGGCATTTAACTCCTGCCGGAGGCATAACTCCTTCTAACTCCCTTTTATACTATGGGCATTTTGCGGATATTCAAAAAGATAAAATAGGGAAAAATGAATGATAAATTAAAAGTAGCTGTAGTTATATTGAATTGGAATGGGGCGGAGGTGCTTCGCCGTTTTTTGCCGTCCGTGCTGATGTTTTCGCAAGGAGAAGGAATCGCTGTTTATGTGGCAGACAATGCTTCGACCGATGCGTCTTGTCAAATCGTGGAGAAAGAATTTCCATCCGTCCGTTTGATTCGTCTGGACCGGAACTACGGATTTGCAGATGGATACAATAAAGCCTTGGAGCAAGTTGAGGCTGAATATGTAGTGTTGTTGAATAGTGATGTGGAAGTGGCGAAAAACTGGTTGTCATTGATGGTGGAGTATATGGATGCTCATCCGGAAGTGGCCGCTTGCCAGCCGAAAATCTTGAGCTGGCGTGAGAAGACGCGTTTTGAATATGCTGGAGCTGCAGGCGGGTTTATCGATAAATATGGATATCCGTTTTGCCGGGGGCGTATTTTCGACTCGGTGGAGGAAGACCGCGGTCAGTATGATTGGGTTACGCCTGTGTTTTGGGCTACCGGAGCGGCACTGATGATTCGGCTGGCTGTTTATCGCGAAGCCGGCGGGTTGGACGGACGTTTTTTTGCCCACATGGAAGAGATTGATTTATGCTGGCGTCTGCGCAGCCGTGGGTATCAGATAGTGTGTTTGCCGGCAAGTGAAGTGTACCACGTGGGTGGAGCGACATTGAAAAAAGAGAACCCGCATAAGACGTTCCTTAATTTCCGGAACAATTTGTTGATGCTTTATAAGAATTTGCCTTCCCGCGAATTGAAACGGGTTATGTGCGTAAGGAAAGTCTTGGATGATTTAGCCGCTTGCTTTTTTATCTTGAAGGGGGATATAGCGAATTGTCGTGCGGTATTGCGGGCACGGAAGGAATATGTAAGGATGCGGCCGCTTTTTGAAGCTGACAGACAGGAAAATCTTCAGAAAAGTGTATGTGATGAGATTGCCGGGCGTTATAAATTCAGTATATTGTGGCAGGCGAAGGTCAGAGGGCGGAATGTTTATGAGGAACTGGTGAATTGATCCTGCCTTTTTCTTGTTTGAAGTGTTCTTCTGCTTGTTAATAAAACATAAACAGGCGGGGAAGCCTGAATAAGTGGATAGAAAATGTTACATTTGTTAGCATTATAACATTTAAAAACAAGAGTGACTATGACATTGATTGACGGAAAAGCCATTTCTGAACAAATCAAGCAGGAAATTGCGGCGGAAGTGGCGGATATTGTGGCGAAAGGCGGAAAGCGTCCGCACTTAGCTGCTATTTTAGTAGGACATGACGGCGGAAGCGAGACGTATGTGGCTTCGAAAGTAAAGGCATGCGAAGTATGCGGGTTTAAGTCGACTTTGATTCGTTATGAAAGCGATGTGACCGAAGAAGAGCTGTTGGCAAAGGTGCGCGAATTGAATGAAGATGATGATATCGACGGGTTTATTGTGCAGCTTCCTTTGCCGGAACATATTTCGGAACAGAAAGTGATAGAAACGATTGATTACCGGAAAGATGTAGACGGTTTCCATCCGATTAATGTGGGGCGCATGTCTATCGGGCTCCCGTGTTATATTTCTGCTACGCCGAACGGAATTTTGGAGTTGTTGAAGCGCTATCAAATCGAAACCCAGGGTAAGAAGTGCGTCGTATTGGGACGAAGCAACATTGTAGGCAAGCCGATGGCGATGCTGATGATGCAGAAAAGTTATCCGGGGGATGCTACCGTGACCGTCTGCCATAGCCGTAGCAAGGATTTGGTAAAGGAATGCCGCGAGGCGGATATTATTATAGCCGCTATGGGGCAGCCCAATTTTGTGAAGGCGGATATGGTGAAAGAAGGAGCCGTAGTTATTGATGTAGGTACGACGCGTGTGCCGGATGCGACAAAGAAGTCTGGCTTTAAGTTGACCGGTGATGTGAAGTTTGACGAAGTGTCTCCGAAGTGTTCGTTTATCACTCCGGTTCCGGGTGGGGTAGGTCCGATGACCATTGTTTCGTTGATGCGGAATACATTGCTTGCTGGCAAGAAAGCGATTTACCAATAACCGCCGATATGGAGGAGAATATCCGTCGAAGGATGCGTAAGGCAGCATGGGCATTTCTACTGATAGAAGTGCTTATGCTGCCTTGTGTGTATGCGGCAGGGCAGGGCGATTCCTTGTCGTTGCTTTTTGTAGGTGATTTGATGCAGCATGATGCCCAACTTGATGCAGCCCGTCAGCCTGATGGGACTTTTGACTATGCTCCCTGTTTTGCGGAGGTGGATGCCGAGATAAGGAAAGCGGATATTGCAATAGGTAATCTGGAAGTTCCTTTGGGCGGGAGGCCTTACTCGGGCTATCCGGCTTTCAGTGCTCCCGATGAATGGCTGTATGCCATGCGTAATGCCGGATTTGATGTGTTGTTGGCTGCCAATAACCATTGTTTGGACAGAGGGACGAGAGGGTTGGTGCGAACGGTGGAAATGTTCGATTCGTTGGGAATGGATTATGCCGGCATTTATCGGGATTCATTGGAGAGGGTGAAGCGTTATCCGCTATTGGTCGGGAAAAAAGGTTTCCGCATAGCATTCCTTAATTATACTTACGGAACGAATGGCATACCGGTGGATTATCCGGCAATTGTCAATCGGATAGACCGGGAGCAAATCCGGAAGGACATTTTGTCGGCAAGGCAGATGAAGCCCGATGCCATCATTGCTTGCATGCATTGGGGAATAGAATATGAATTGTTGCCGGAAGCTTCGGATCGTGAACTGGCGGAGTGGATGTTGTCGTTGGGAGTGGATCATGTGATTGGCTCGCATCCTCATGTAGTACAGCCGGTAGAAATAGTAGATACATTGCCCGATAAGGTTCCCCATGTCGTCGTTTATTCATTAGGAAATTTCATTTCCAATATGAGCCGTGTGCATACCGACGGGGGAATGATGGTCAAGCTTCTCTTAAAGAAGTCGCCGGGAAGAGCACAGCTTGCCGGTTGCGGTTATTCGTTCGTATGGACTTCACGTCCGGCATTGAGCGGCAAGCGTAATTTTACGGTTTATCCTTCGGACGTCAGGCCTGAAAAGCTGAATGGCGTGGAGAAAAGCCGCATGGATTTGTTCTTAGGCAATGTGCGGAAGTTCTTCAAACAGTATACAAAAGGGATTTATGAATACTTTTTAGAAAGAAAATGATGGAAAAGTTTGCAGATTCAAAATAATTTCATACCTTTGCACTCGCTTTTGAAAGGGTAACCAATACGGTGACTATAGTTCAGTTGGTTAGAGCGTCAGATTGTGGTTCTGAATGTCGTGGG
>ERZ779889.1655-NODE-1655-length-21150-cov-3.214885_pt1 | contig 21150 bp, 14 predicted proteins | sample MGYA00511030_ERZ779889 | MGnify/ENA primary metagenome ERZ779889 (study PRJEB29588, sample SAMEA2160616) | human gut metagenome | biome: human gut; feature: human-associated habitat; material: faeces | place: Denmark | collected 2008/2010 ...
CCGTTCGGTGGCGGCCGAGATTGACGAGCTGATCGAAACCCGCGGGCAGAAAACCGTTGAATATGCGGAAAACATGGACAACAGCATTCAGGAGGTTTACCGCAAAATTTCCGAACACAGCGACCTCTTTGTTAACGAGGCGGAAAAGATCATTGCCCAGACGGCGCTGGTGGAAGACAATATTTCCTCTCAGGCGAACGAACTTAAAAACATTGCCGACACGGTGGCGGAAATTGTCTGTGATAAGATGTGTATGTAATATTCAAAGGCCATGAAGCGTGTGTCCGGTGTCCGGCACACCCCTCTTGCCGCTGTGCGTTTGCAGAGGTTTAAAGGTGGCCGCGCACGGCTTCCTTTCCGCTCTCGCTTCCCTTCCTTTCGGTGCTCGCTTCCCTTCCTTTCCGCTCCCGGCTAGTATTAAGGGGGGACGGTAGCTTTAATCGGCTGTCAATCAATCTCTTTTTCACTTCCCCTTTTCTTTTCCCTGGCTTTTTCGGCCAAGTGGCGATATTGCAGGGGCGACATGCGGCAATGGCGTTTGAAGAATTTACCAAAAGACGACTGGTCGGAGAAGTAAAGCTCCTCGGCCACGTGCTGGATGGTGTATTCCGGTTTTTGCAAGAGGAGTTTGGCTTCCGTTACGAGTTTTTCGTTGATCAGCATGGAGGCGTTTTTTCCGTACATGCGTTTCAGCTTGGCCGAGAGGGCATCGGGCGAACATCCTAATTGGGTGGCATACCAGCGCACTTCGTGTTGTTCGCGGAAGTGGAAGTGCACGAGGTAGAGAAAATGTGCCAGCATGCTGTTCCATTGCTGGTTGTTTTTCGTCAGCGGGAGGTCGCGTTGGCTGAAGATGGCGTTCCACATTTCGCATTGGCCCGCGCACAGCAGCATTTGGATTTGTTCCTGTTGCAGCAGTTTGCTGCTTGCAGACATGGACGCGAAGAGGGCGTTGTTCAGTTGTTGCAGGCAATAGGCATTTTCCTTCTTGAGCTGAACAAACGGGTTTTGGGCGAAATAGAGCATCATTTCTGCAATCTTCGGCCTCAGCCTGAAGATGCTGTCGCTAAAAAATTCTTGTTTCATGATGAGGATGCAGGCATAGAAATTGTCTGTCAGCTTCACGTCTTTCCATTCGTGTTCCACGAAAAAGTCGACGACTGCCGGTGCCTCGAATCCGAGGCGGTTGTCGTTGTTTGTCAGGTGTAGTTCTCCGCTGAACATTTGCAGGAACACGTGCCACTGCATGACGGGCCAGTTGTCGGGCAAATGAAACTTTTTCCCTTCTAGGCGCACCATTACTATGTTGTTCGCGTAAGCGGCAATTTCCATGTATCCGTCTTCCATCAGCCCGTGCTGAATCCAATCAACTACTTCATCCTCAAACGTGTTCATGTCGTATGTTTGTTCCAAGGTTGGTTAATAAATTGTATCAAGGTTTTCCTTGTAATGTAAAAATAGCGGAAAACTGAGGAAGCTCGAATACCTTTTTCGACTTATTGGGAATATTAAAGCAAAAAAAGTGTAACAATAGATTTTGAACCAATCTAATGCGGATTGGAACGAAAGCGGCGGGTGGCTTGTCCGATAATTTTGCATCTGATTAAACTTATAAACCAACACAATAAAATGAAAGATTTATTTCGACAAGCCGGCATCTGGATGTTGTGTCTTCTGGCACTGGCCGGATGCAAGGATACCTCTCCGACTATCGGCGGCAACAGTTACAAGACCATGACCATCGGCCTCGCAAACCGCAGGTTGAACCAACAGTTCACAGCAACTATCAAGGGGCGGCAAAGCGTGGAAATACGCCCCCAGGTGAGCGGAACCATCACGCAAGTGTGCATCAACGAAGGAGCAAAGGTGACGAAGGGGCAGCCGTTGTTCATCATCGACCAGGTGCCCTACCAGGCAGCATTGGAGACGGCCCGGGCCAATGTGAAAAGTGCCGAGGCTTCTGTGGCTAATGCCCGGATGACGGTGGACAGCAAACAGGTGCTGTATGACAACAAGGTCATCTCTGACTTTGATTTGCAGACTTCCCGGAATGCGCTTCTGGAAGCCGAAGCAGCGTTGGCACAGGCGCGTGCCCAGGAGACCAATGCCCGCAACGACCTTTCTTACACCGTTGTCAAGAGTCCGGTGAATGGCGTTGCCAGCATGTTGCCCTATCGGGTGGGTGCTTTGGTTGATGCTTCCATCAGTGAACCTCTCGTCACTGTGTCTGACGATGAAGATGTCTACGTTTATTTTTCCATGACCGAAAACCAGATACTTTCCTTGATACGGCAATATGGCACGTTGGACGAGACTTTGCGGCAGATGCCCGAAGTGGAACTGCTGTTGAGCGACGGGCAGCTGTATGCCCACCATGGGAAGATTGACGCCATCAGCGGTACGATTGACTCCGGGACGGGAGCTGTGAGCCTGAGGGCCACTTTCCCCAATCCCGAACGCATGTTGCGCGAGGGTGGCAACGGCACGGTTGTTTTCCCTTATGTGCGCGACAGCGTGATGGTCATTCCCCAAGAAGCCACCTATGAGATTCAAGACAAGATATTTGCCTACCGTGTGGTCGATGGCAAGGCCACTTCCACGCAGGTTACAGTCTTTCCTGTAAATGATGGCAAGGAGTATATCGTGGAACAGGGTTTGGCCGTGGGCGACACCATTGTGGCCGAAGGTGCAGGACTTTTGCAAGAAGGAACGCTTATCAAGTGAAGAATGTAGAATGAAGAATTAAAAGCAATGAAACTACGAACATTTATAGACCGTCCCATCCTGTCGTGTGTCGTTTCGGCACTCATTTTGCTGATGGGACTCATCGGCTTGGCCAACTTGCCGATGGAACAATATCCCGACATCGCTCCGCCCACCATCCGCGTGTCTACCACCTATACGGGTGCTAATGCGGAAACGGTGCAGAAATCTGTGGTCGTCCCCTTGGAGGAGGCCATCAACGGCGTGGAAAACATGACCTATATGACTTCCACCTCCACCAATACCGGCTCGGGCGACATTACCGTTTATTTTAAACAAGGGACCGACCCCGACATGGCTACCGTCAATGTGAAGAACAAAGTGGGAGAGGCCGAAGGTCTGCTGCCTGCCGAAGTGACCAAGATTGGTGTCACGGTGGAAAAAAGGCAGAACAGTACGTTGAAGATTCTGGCTCTTTATGCTCCTAACGACGACTACGACCAGACGTTTATCAACAACTACTTCAAGATAAACATCGAGCCGCGCCTGTCGCGCATCAGCGGTGTGGGAAACGTCAACGTGATGGGTGGCGACTATGCCATGCGCATCTGGCTCAATCCACAGAAAATGGCTCAATACGGACTCATGCCTTCCGATGTCTCCACTGTGCTTGCCGAGCAAAACATCGAGGCTGCCACCGGCACGTTGGGAGAGGAGTCGGGAAACACCTTCCAGTATGCCTTGAAGTATCGCGGACGCTACGAGACGGCCGAAGAGTTCGGCAACCTCGTTGTCAAGGCGCTTGACGGCGGCGAGGTGTTGCGCCTGAAAGACATCGCCGACATCGAGTTGGGAGCGCAGAGTTACGGCTATAACAGTGAGATAAACGGCCATCCGGGAGCCACGGCCATGGTGTCGCAAACTGCCGGCTCGAACGCCAATGAGATTATTACCGAAATCGACCAACTGATGGAGGAGATGCGGAAGGAATTGCCCAAGGGCCTTGTGCTGACCGACTTGATGAGCACGAAAGACTTTCTCGATGCCTCCATACACGAAGTGGTGAAGACGTTGGTCGAGGCCATCATCCTGGTCATCCTCGTAGTGTACATCTTTCTGCAGAGCGTGCGTTCCACGTTCATCCCAGCCGTGTCGGTCATCGTGTCGCTGGTGGGCACGTTTGCCTTCCTCTACATTGCCGGCTTCTCGCTCAACCTGCTTACGCTTTTCGCTCTTGTGCTGGTTATCGGTACGGTGGTCGACGATGCCATCGTCGTGGTCGAGGCCGTGCAGGCACAGTTTGACGACGGGGTACGTTCGCCTTACAAAGCCACTACGCAGGCCATGGACGGCATTGCGGCGGCCATCGTCACCACGTCGCTTGTCTTCATGGCCGTGTTCATTCCCACATCGTTTATGGGCGGCACGAGCGGCACGTTCTACATGCAGTTCGGCCTGACGATGGCGGTGGCCGTGGGCATATCGGCCGTCAACGCCCTGACGCTCAGTCCTGCGCTTTGTGCCCTCATCATGACGCCGCACGTCGATGCTTCCAGCGGTCAGAAACTCTCTTTCTCTTCGCGTTTCCATAAGGCGTTCGAGGCCTCGTTCAATCGGTTGCTGATGCGCTACAAGAATGGCGTGAAATGGTTTTTCCACCGCAAATGGCTCGTTGGTGCGGGCATCGTGCTTTCCATCGCGCTTCTGGCTGTACTGATGAAGACAACAAAGACCGGACTTGTGCCCGACGAAGATATGGGCACCGTCTTCCTCAATGTCACCACACCGCCGGGCAGCAGCCTGAACCAGACCATCAAGGCCATGAGCGAGGTGGAGGCTTGCATCAAGGACATACCCCAGATAAGCCGTTACTCCAATGTGTCGGGCTACAGCATGATGGGCGGCCAGGCTTCGAGTGGAGGTATGCTCATCATACGATTGAAGGACTGGGAAGAGCGTCCCGACGAGTCCGACGACATCAATGCCGTGATTGCGGAAATATACCGCCGCACGGCGAGTATCCATTCGGCCAAAGTCTTTGCCTTTGCCCAGCCCACCATACAGGGATACAGCTCGGGCAGCGGCATTCAGTGTTACGTGCAAGACCGGGCCGGAGGAGACATCGAAGACTTGAAGAAATATACCGACGAGTTCATTGCCGCCCTCAACCAGCGCCCCGAAATACAACGTGCCTATACGGGCTTCGACACCAAGTTCCCCCAATATCGTGTCGATGTCGATGCTGCACTCTGCAAGCGCATGGGCGTGTCGCCGTCCGATGTGCTCAGCGTCATGTCGGGCTACATAGGAGGAAACTATGCTTCCAATCTTAACCGCTTCTCCAAACTCTACCGTGTGATGGTGCAGGCGCGTAAAGATTTCCGCCTCGATGTAGATGCGTTGAACAACATGTATGTCCGTACCGACAATGGCGAGATGGCTCCGATAGGGCAATTCGTCTCCCTCACCAAGACCTATGGGCCGGAAACGCTGACCCGCTTCAATCTTTACAGCGCCATTCAGGTAAATGCTGTGATGAACGACGGATACAGTTCGGGCGAGGCCATCAAGGCCGTCGACGAGGTGGCGCGGCAGACGCTCCCCGTGGGCTACGGCTATGAGTTCAGCGGCATCAATCGCGAGGAGGCGAGCAGCGGGTCGAACACCATCATCGTGTTTGCCATCTGCATCCTCTTTGTATACCTTATATTGTGTGCGCTCTACGAGAGCCTGTTCGTTCCCTTGGCCGTCATGCTCAGTGTGCCTTTCGGCCTCTTGGGCAGCTTTGCCCTCTCCAATTTCTGCGGGCTGGAAAACAACATTTACATGCAGACGGGTCTCATTATGCTTATCGGCCTGTTGGCCAAGACGGCTATTCTTATCACGGAGTATGCCGCAACGCGCCGTCGCCAAGGCATGACGCTTGCCCAAGCCGCCTTGTCGGCCGCAGCTGTCCGCCTGCGTCCCATCCTGATGACGGTGCTCTGCATGGTCATCGGCATGCTGCCGCTTGTGTTCGCATCCGGCGCCGGGGCCAACGGCAACGTCTCGCTCGGCACGGGCGTGGTGGGCGGACTTCTTGTGGGTACTTTGGCGCTGCTCTTTGTTGTGCCTGTGCTCTTCATTGTTTTCCAAGCCATGCAGGAAAGGTTGATGCCAACCAGAAAGCGCGAGTAGGATTTATAAAGTAAACACTCTTTCAGACACATTTTTAAGTATGAAACAAGTAAGAAATATGCTAATAATGTTTCTTGCCGCAAGCTGCGCCTCATGCGGCATTTATACGAAATACGACCGACCTTCAGAGGCGCTTTCTGGCATTGACAGCCTTTATCGGGCTGATATGTTGCCCGATACGCTGCAGACCATAGCTTCGCTTTCGTGGGAAGACTTGTTTGCCGACTCTCATCTGCAAGCTCTTATTCGGCAGGGGCTGGAGGCGAATACGGACTTGCAAGTGGCTCGTTTACAGGTGGAAGAGGCACAGGCCACGCTGAGGCAGTCGAAATTGGCTTACCTGCCTTCAGTAGATCTTTCGCCTGAAGGGACTCTCAACAGTTTTGAAGGGAAGAAGCCTCAGCAGACTTATAATATTGGGGTGTCTGCTTCTTGGGAGATTGATCTTTTTGGGAAGTTGACTAATGCCAAACGAGGAGCGCGTGCGGCTCTTCTGGCCAGTGATGCTTATCGGCAGGCCGTACAGACGCAGGTCGTCGCTACTGTGGCTGACAGCTATTATGCTCTGTTGATGTTGGATGAACAAATCCGCATCACAGAGCAAACAGTAAAGAGTTGGGAGGAATATGTACATGCGTTGGAGGCCTTACTTCGTGCAGGTAGTGCAGATCGGGCGACGCTGAATCAGGCTAAAGCGTCGCAATTTGCGGCTGAGTCGTCCTTGGAGTCTCTGCGGCAGCAACTCGCCGAACAGGAAAATGCGTTATGTGCATTTCTAGGACAGACATCTCATTCGGTAGCGCGTGGCTCGATGGAAGGACAGCAATTTCCTGACACGCTTAGTGTGGGACTTCCGCTAGACTTACTTTCACGCCGGCCCGATGTGCGCCAAGCTGAGGCTCAGTTGATGCAAGCTTTTTATGCCACGAATGCTGCCCGTTCGGCTTTCTATCCGCGTATTACTTTAAGTGGGTCGGCCGGGTGGACTAATAGTGGTGGTGCGGCTGTCTCGAATCCGGGAGCTTGGTTGCTTTCGGCCATCGGTTCGCTAGTGCAGCCACTGTTTAATCGGGGGGAAAACATTGCCAATTTGAAGATAGCCAAGGCACAGCAGGAAGAAGCCATGCTAGCGTTTCGCCAATCGTTGCTCGATGCAGGCAATGAAGTGAACGATGCGTTGCTACAATGGCAAACGGCTCGCAAACGCATAGGCCTCGACACGAAACAAGTGGAACATCTTGCTGCTACGTTGCGCGATACGCAGCTTTTGATGCAACATTCGGCCGAGGTCAACTATTTGCAGGTCATCACGGCACGCCAGTCGTTACTGTCAGCTCAACTTACGGTTGCTCAAGACCGTTACGAAGAGATTCAAGGAGTAATTCAGCTCTACCATGCATTGGGTGGTGCGAGCTGAGGCATCAACACCAGCTTTCTAGCAGTTTGACGTGCCCCTCAGGGATGATGCGTATCGTTTGTGTGCATGCAGGGATGAGCACCGTTTCCCCTTGGCCTATGGGCAATGTGTTTCCCCTGTTGTCTTGAAGGGTGGCTGTACCTTCTGTGCAGATGTAGATAACGAAGGAGTCCAGTTCGGAATAGTCGCATAGCATTTCTTCCGTCAGGTCATAGAGCGAGGTGGTGAAGTGGGCCGACGTCACCAGTTCTACAGGCTCGTTGCGATGGGGGATGTAGTGTGTCCGGTAATCGTCTTGCACATGGTAGTCGATGGCGTCTTTTGCCCATTCAGTATGTAGTTCGCGCAGTTGGCCGTTGTCGTCGCGCCGATTGTAATCATAGATGCGATAGGTTATGTCGCTTGTTTGTTGGATTTCGGCAATAAATGCCCCGGCCCCGATGCTGTGTACGCGTCCGGCGGGGATGTGGAACACGTCGCCGGCGTGGAGTTCGTGGAAACAAAGTACTTCTTCGATGCTCCCGTCGGCGACGCGTCGTTCATATTCGTCGGCGTCGATTTCATGTGACAGTCCTGCGCAAAGGCGTGCTCCTGGCTCGCTTGCGATGACATACCACATTTCGTTCTTGCCTGGACAGCCGTGTCGTTCGTGGGCAATCTTGTCGTCGGGATGCACCTGTATGGAAAGGTCGAGCCGTGCATCAATAAACTTTACTAGCAATGGAAATATGTTGCCAAAACGTGCATAGTTGTCTTTGCCCACCAGGTCGGCTCCCAACTGCCCGATGAGGTCGGGAAGTCGTGTTCCTTTCCATTTGCCGTTGGCAACGACAGATTCGTGGCCGGGTACACCGGATATTTCCCAGCTTTCGCCAATGTGTGTAAGTGAGTTGTGCAAGTGCTTATATACATTAATTTTATTTCCACCCCAAAGCGTTTGCTTTAGGATAGGCTCGAACTTGAACATATCCATACGGTAATAAAACAATCTTTTTACATTTACTTATAGGATGCAAAGGTAGGCATAGATTTGAAAGAGGCTATAGAAAACTGGAATTATTTCCGGTTAAGATTGCTTTGTTCTGAACTAAAGACTTGAAAACTGGTCCAAAATGGGCCTTGTCGGAAGAAATAGGCCGATTCTTTTGCTTTTATGCCGGAATATGTATTCCTTTGGCGCGGTAATAACGTATCTTAGTATCACAAATTAGGAGATAACATGAAAAAAACTGCATTGATTTCAGGTATTACAGGTCAGGACGGTTCGTTCCTGGCTGAGTTCCTTTTGGAAAAAGGTTACGAAGTACACGGCATTTTGCGTCGTTCTTCTTCTTTTAACACCGCGCGCATCGAACACCTTTATTTAGACGAGTGGGTACGCGACATGAAGAAGAACCGGCTGGTAAACCTCCACTGGGGCGATATGACAGACTCCAGTTCGCTTATCCGTATCATTGCCCAGGTGCGCCCTGATGAGATTTATAATTTGGCGGCCCAGAGCCATGTGAAGGTGAGTTTCGATGTTCCCGAATACACAGCCGAGGCTGATGCCTTGGGGACGCTTCGCCTGCTTGAAGCCGTACGCATCTGCGGGTTGGATAAAACTTGCCGCGTCTACCAGGCTTCCACGTCCGAACTGTTTGGTAAAGTACAGGAAGTGCCCCAGCGCGAGACGACTCCGTTCTATCCCCGTTCGCCTTACGGAGTTGCTAAACAGTATGGCTTCTGGATAACGAAAAACTACCGTGAGAGCTATGGCATGTATTGTGTGAACGGCATACTGTTCAACCACGAGAGCGAACGTCGCGGCGAGAATTTTGTTACCCGCAAAATCACGCTGGCTGCCGCCCGCATCGCACAAGGATTCCAAGACAAGCTGTATTTGGGTAATATGGATGCCCGCCGTGATTGGGGGTATGCAAAAGACTATGTAGAGTGCATGTGGATGATTCTTCAACACGACACACCTGAAGATTTCGTTATTGCCACGGGCGAGATGCACACCGTGCGCGAGTTCTGCGCATTGGCTTTCCGCGAGGCCGGCATCGAATTGCGCTGGGAAGGCGAAGGTGTCGACGAGAAAGGCATCGACACAGCCACAGGGCGTGTGTTGGTGGAGGTCGACCCGAAATATTTCCGTCCTTGCGAGGTGGAGCAACTGTTGGGCGACCCGACCAAGGCTAAGACACTTTTGGGCTGGAATCCGAAAAAGACTTCTTTTGAAGAGCTGGTTCGCATCATGGTGGCCCATGACATGCGTTTCGTAAAGAAGTTGCATCTGAAAGCTAATTTGGACTAAACACAGGCTATGGACAAACAAACAAAAATATATGTGGCCGGTCACCGGGGATTGGTTGGCTCGGCCATTTGGAACAACCTGAAAGAGAAGGGATACACCAACTTGGTCGGGCGTACACATGGCGAACTCGATTTGCTCGACGGTGTGGCCGTGCGCCGTTTTTTCGATGAGGAGCGTCCTGAAGTTGTTATCCTGGCTGCTGCCCATGTGGGCGGCATTATGGCCAACCTGACCCACCGGGCCGACTTTATCTGGCAAAACCTTCAGATACAGCAGAACGTCATCGGGGAGAGCTACCGGCACGGTGTGCAGAAACTTGTGTTCCTGGGCAGCACCTGCATCTATCCGCGGGAAGCTCCGCAGCCCATGAAGGAAGATGCCCTCCTGACTTCGCCGCTAGAGTACACCAACGAGCCTTACGCCATTGCCAAAATCGCGGGTTTGAAGATGTGCGAGAGCTTCAACCTGCAATATGGCACAAACTACATTGCCGTGATGCCCACTAATCTCTACGGGCCGAATGATAATTTCCATTTGGAGAACAGCCATGTCTTGCCCGCCATGATGCGGAAGATACATCTGGCCAAATGCTTGGGCGACGGTGATTGGACTGCCGTGCGTCGCGACCTCACCCTTCGTCCCGTAGAAGGAGTCGACGGTTCGGCGAATGAGGCAGGCATACTTTCCGTGCTCTCACGCTATGGCATTGAGCCGGGAGTTGTTACACTTTGGGGCACGGGAACACCACTACGCGAATTTCTGTGGAGCGAAGAAATGGCCGACGCCACCGTTTTCGTCATGGAGCGTGTGGACTTCCGTGACACATTTGCTTCTGGCACGAAAGAGGTGCGCAACTGCCATATTAATATAGGTACAGGCAAGGAAATCACCATTCGCCGCCTGTCTGAATTGATAGCCGGCGCGGTGGGTTTCAGGGGTGAAATCCGTTGGGATGCCACAAAGCCTGACGGCACTATGCGCAAGCTGACCGATGTCAGCAAGCTCCATGCCCTCGGTTGGCATCATCGCATTGAGGTGGAAGAAGGCGTGCGCCGCCTGTACGAATGGTATCGGTCTTAACGTCGGGACCATTATGGAATCCTACGTGAACAGCATCATCCTGCTGCTCGTCATCGTGGTGTACAGCTTGTTTGTCACAGCCGCCAAGAAGAATGCATTGCAGCGTGTTCAGGCAGCCGCCGATGCCGATGAGACCTGTGTGTTTCGTCGTCGGTATGCGCGGATGCGTTTGGTTGCGGGCATTATTTTTGGTGTCGTCGTCCTGCCGTTGATATTCACTTCCGGGCAAAAAGGAGTAGACGGGGTGATGATAGGGTTGATGTTTGCTTGGCAATCGTTTCAGGATAAACAAAGCCTGCCCATATCGGGAATGCGTCCCCATGAACTGAAGACCGACGACTTCGCCCTCTATTTGCGCGGTTTCTCTTTCGACAACTACGGCATCACCTACAAGTCGCTCACGAGGAAGCCCGAAAAAAACGGCAGCTTCTCCGAGGCTCGGTTCATCTCGATACTGAAGCAGTTTTTGCCCGTCTATGCCGTCGGCATGACCAAGGAATTGTGTGCTCCGATAGGTGCCAAGCGCATCTATTTGAACGACAAGGAGTGGGAAGCGGAGGTGGAGATGTTGATGCAGAAGGCCCGCTTGATTGTGATTCTGCTCAACGACACGGAGAGCTGCATTTGGGAGATAGCCCGCTCTGCCGCTTTTCAGAAAAAAACGGTGTTCATATTGGACGATGCCGACAAACTGTCTGCTATCCGTCTGGCTTTGAACAAGGAACGGCTTTACCCCTTGCCCATGCGGCTGGATAAGTGCAACATGGCCTATTGTCCGGCAGGAAGCCAGGACTTCAAGGTGACGGACTATCGGAATGACGATAAGAGCTATGTTAGCGTGGTGAAAACAATGATGAGTGACATGCTTGGCTTGCACAGGTGGGTGTTCACATATCGGCATCTGCGGTGGGCAACGGGCATCTGTGCGGTGCTTCTCTTTATGCCGCTCATCTTTGTTCTGATGGTGATGGGGGTCTCTCAAGGGGGTGTATTGGTTGCCATATTGATATTGGCGTGCTTGTTACTTGCGCCTTACTATCTGTATGACGCCTTGTATGCGCATTATCGCAGAAGGAAGTTAAGGACAGATGCCTGAAGCGCGGTCGGATGGGCAAGTCTTACGCCTTGTGCTGATGTCAATTCTTTTTTTGCCGGATAGAGGGTGTGCCCCACACCATACAACTTCTGGCGCAACGCGGGATATGTGCGGACTCGAGCGTGCATATCCCGCGTCGTGTCTCTCCATATACCGGCATACAGGCGAGGATATGTTTCCTGAATATTAACCCCAATCGGCCATTGGAAAAGCAGACTTCCATTTTGTGTGGAATGCATTAGAATCATGGCAATAATTAAGTCATATATTGCAATTTGAATTGTAAGAAGGCTTGTTGTCTTATGCCTTGATTGCAGAAACCTCTACTGACCGATTGGGGGGGAGGTATCCGCGCCATCCGCCTAAATCCGCGTCTAAAAAAAATTGTTTCAACCACTTTTTTGGCGTAGCCCGCAACTAGCGGACATTCAATAAAAGATATCTACTTTTTTAGTCTTCGTCCGGCGGGGCTTAAGGGTAGGCGGGAGCCAGACCCAGGGTAAGGTCGGCTAGTCTCCTTTCCGTCCTCGCTTACCCTCCTTTCCGCTCCCGGCTAGCATCAAGGGGCTGCATGGGTGAAGTTTTCTTTTTGATTATAAGGTATTTACGAATGATATGCTTCTGTCCCCTATTCCTTGTTCCGGATTTTGAAAATTATTGAATCAACATACGAAATGGGAATCAATGCCCGGCATTGTTGGCCGAATGCGACTCTTTAGACATGGATTTGCGCGGATGGCATAGATAAGTTATTAAATCGCAAATGTGAGGACTTATGATAAAGGCTGAAAAACGTTGTGGATACAATGAGTGAGGCGTCTGGATGAAAAGTTTCCCAATAGGAGTTGGTTGTATATTTTATTATGTTATCTACAATAAGATATAGTTATAATAATATCTTTTTCCCTTTTCTTCCTTCTTGGAATTTGGAACACTGTTTGTCTGGAGAATGGCATACTGCATGGGTGTCAGATTTATTATAGCTTTTTATGTGTGTAGTTAAATCCGCTTAAAATGGTATGTTATTGCAGTTTAGTGTTTGATTGTTGATGTTATTGGTTATATCTTTGTCGGCAAAACAATGAGACGCACTCTTCGTGAGTGTTTTTTTATACTGGAAAATAAAAATTGTATTGATTACAAATGTGGATGTTTTATACATTATAATATAGACAATATGACAAGGCGTGTTTGGGGGAATATTCCGGCTGGAAAACAGGTTGTGTTGTCGGAAAGTTTTTTATTAAAAGGTTATGAAAAATCAAACAAAAGGAGATATATGAAGTTTTTGAACCTATTAATGTTGTGTGTGCTGTTTGTTTCCTGCATGCAGGAAGAGTGGGCGGGGCGGTCTGAAGACTCAGACGTTGCTTTGGCTTTCAGGTTGAGCTGCAGGGAATATGACGGCGAACAAAGCCGTTCGGCGATGTTGGAAGATGTGAAATACGACCGTGTGTTTTATTACGTGGTCGATGAGGATGGGGAGTTGGCGAAAGACTTTAAGTCGCGCTACGATGCTTCGGCGGCTGAAATCCGGATAGAAGGCCTGCATGATGGAAACTACCGCCTGCTGGTGCTTGGCATCCGAGGCGACGAGCGGAAAGACCGTGCTGTCATTAACGAACTGCAACGGGCTTCCGACTGCTGGTTGTCGTTTCCGGCCGATTTGCACAAGCCTTTGGAGGCCGAATATTTCTACTCGCAAACCCCTTTCACGGTGACTGTGCGTCAAACGTCCGGCGGCAAGCAGGAAACCGCATCCCTGGATACCCTCGTGGAGCAGCGGCGAATCATGAGTAGGGTCGATTTTGATTTTGTTTACAACAACCCTTATGTGAAATATGCTGTTGTCTCCAAAACGCTTTCGGTGACAAATGCCCGTTTCTTTACCTCCTTTTCCGGAGATGGCACATTCGGGGGCGAGAGTGATGGACAAATGGATGAAATCGACCTGAACAGTGTTTCTACGTGCTGTTTTATGCCTACGGTGGGAGGAATGCCTGTTTTGGGAGAACTGCACATGTCGACACGAAACTATAAAGGTTATGATGTGGTCCAGACTTATACATTTATCCAGCCGGCGTTGGAACCCAACCGTTGGAATCGGGTGGAGACGCAGGTGAAACATCCGGACGACAAGTCAGGCGTCATGTTTCTGACCAGGCAGGCATACGAAGCCGGAAGCCACCAGAAAATTTTGCAAGACGACGAACCGAAGTCGGTCTATACCGACCAGACACAGCGGATGTTCGACACCTCACAGCCTCTGCAACTGTCGTTGACCGACGAAGGGCAGCTTCATGCGCGTTTTTATTCGCCCCGCAGCGTGAGTCGTGTGCTTGTCAAAGCACTTATCCCTTCGGTCAGCGAAGAGTATGTAGAGTTGGCTTATTTTGATTCCATTCCGGCTTTTGCTGATTTCTTTCAGGCACTTCCCATGTTGGAACGTGAAACGACTTACAAAACAGAGTCGGGCCGTTTGCTGGAATTGTCGCAGATGGAGATGGCCGACTTGGTGGATGTCCGTTTTAAAGTGGAGTCTGATGATGACTATTGGCAACGTTTGCAGCGCATCAAATATGGTGTGGTGCTTCGTTGGGGGCTCTATGGAGGAGACCCGGATTTGCCCGATGGAGGGCCAAGTGGCAACTGGATGGGCATCCGGCCTGTACATTGTCGGGAATCGGTAGCCTTTTTCCTGAACTATTCGAGCTTGTTGGACATGCCGGAGTTGGAACAACTCTTGCGTGACAATCCGGATAAGTTGTATGACGACAACAAGCAACCTGTCTCTCCGGAGACCGTACTTCAGAAGATGCGTACCAAATATCGTTTGAATGTCGGCTTGATTTACGAAGGAAATGGTGTTTCCGGTTTGGGCGGAGGTTCTGCGTGGGGTGTTGCACAGTGGATATATTTGGGGCATTACAATAATGCATATACGTGTAGCCTGGCCATACATGAGCTGGGACATGTTATGGGATACGATCATTCAAGTGCGTTTACTTATGGCCCTTGGGCAATGGAGTTGATAAACAATTTCTACGTAGACCATTTGAAGGACCTGCCAGTCGACTCGCCTTCCTATTTGGACAGCGCGAACAATCCATGTTTGTATAATTGAAAAAAAAGATGGCATGATGATTAGATTTTATAAAAGATGGGCCGTCTGGTGCGGCATTTTGGCTTTGACGTGGTGTGGGTGCGACAATTCCGACCTCGTGCAACCACAAACCGCGGAAGGTGTGTTGGCCGTCCGCCTTGCCACGCGCAGCATGCTCGATGGTGAAACTTCAGATGCAGAGTCGCAGGTGAACACCTTGCGGGGCTATCGTTTTGAAGACGGTGCCTTGTGTGAAGTTTTTGAGTCTTTGCCGACCGATGGGGAAGGTATCTGCCACATCCGTCCGTCCCGAATGGAAGGGGAAGTTTATTTCTTGGCAAATGCCGCGAAGGCGCTGGAAGGAAACACTTTGCAGCCTGGAGTCAGCACGTTGGACGATTTTCTGAGGTTGGAAGCCACCGCTGAAAGCATGACAGCCGAAGGCATCCTGATGACTGGCAGGCTGGTTTTGGAGGCCGGCATGCCGACGCTTGCTTCGGCCACTTTGGAGCGCAGTGTGGCACGCATTGATTTGGATGTGTCTTACGAGGGTGTCGAGGTGCAACGTGTGTGCATAAAAGATATTGTAGAAAAAGGATACGTGAACGCTTCGGAGCAGGTGGGGCATCCGATTGAGGCCAAAAGCATAGACCTTGTAAAGACGTTTGAAGATGTGCCGTTCACGAATCGCAAATCTACATTGTTTTATGTTGCAGAGCAAAATGCCCAGACGCATGATGTGGAAGTGGAAGCAATCATTGACGGGGCATGGCATCGGCTGAAGACCAAACTTCCGGCCGTGAGACATAACACGGTCTATACGTTGAAAGTGTATGGAAAGGGGAGCGAAGCCCGTGTCGAAGTTTTGTCGGAAGAGTGGGAGAGTGGGCTCTCATCGGAGTCGGTCTTGCAGTCAAAAGGATGGATAGACCGCGAAGCTTCCCGCTTTTCGGAGGGAGTAACTGTGAACGAAGCCGGAGACACGGTTTATGTGTCGCACGAGAAGAGCGAAGCCGGATTGGTAATACAGGTCGAAGAAGGAGTGAGCTTGCAGGTGGAAGGTCGTGTTGGAGGAGCGACGGTCGTTTCTTATCAAGCAGCCAGACAGTCCACCATTTCTGTTGAGGTGAGCAGTCTGTCGAGACCTCTTGGTACAGTTCAGGAATATGTTTATCTGAACCTATACAAGCAACAGGCCCAGATTGGGCGGATTGTCCTGTCGTTTGCTCCCAACCCTATCCACATGGATGGAATTTTGAAGTTCGACACAGATGGTGTCTGCGATTTTGGCCGTTACGTCGACGGACGTTTGGCCACTTTCACGTTGGGAGACGGGCAGGTGATGAGGCTGGAGATAGCGTCCTCTGAAGCCCCTTGGCTCAGACTGGATGCCGGGCAGCAGGCAAACACCTACCATTTGGAAGGCGGATGGAAACCAAACGACCCGACTGCCGACGGGCGTGTACAGACGGCCAAGTTGATTATATCGGATACCGATGGCAAACACGCGGAGACGTATGTCGTGAAACGCCGGAATTGGGGATTGCCCGTGGTGAACATAAACGGCGTGTGGTGGTGCAAGTACAACCTGAGGGGGAATGTGAAAGACTTCTCCGCACAGATATTGCCGAAAGACGACCCAGCGGTGAAAGCCGGAAGCAGTGTGGCCGATTATCTGAAGACATGTAGCGACGAAGAGTTTCTAGCCATCCTCGGAGACCAATACCAGGGCGGAAATCCACAAGGTTTGCCATTGTCTTATGATGGAAGTCAGTTCTATTATGAAGGTTTTCAGAGCAGTGTGGAGGCTGTCGACGATTTTGGCATGCTGGATGCAACAGTCATGGCCCCCGATGGCTATGAAGTGCCCGGCTATGACGACTTTCGTTTCTTTGCTTGGGGAAACGATTGTGCGTTGGGTTACGGAAGCAATGGGTTTAACAACAAATTGGGGCAACGGTTGAATTATACGATTACAGAGCGGGTGGCAAACTTCAAAGGTGGCGTATATGGCCCTGTCAATATATACGATTTTGATTATGACGGAAGCCATTGGGTGATGTGCGGACTGGGACACCAGTGGAACACTGCTGCCGGTTCGTTGTCTAAAATGGTTATTTTGATGGCAACAAGCGGCCAGCCAGGAAAGACCTGGATGCTGGAAAGCTATCCGGCAGACTCTCCGCAGGGAAGGGCCACTTGGATTAAGTATGCAGGCCAGAACCAGCAGAAGACACGTGCCATACGTTGTGTGAAGACACCGGTGAACTATATATATGAATAAGAGTAAGAGATAAACTAAAAAATGGAAACAATTATGAAGATGAGAAGATTTAAACTGATGAGTGTTGTGTGTGCAAGTTTATGGCTGGCATCGTGTGCCGAAAATTCGGGCAATAATTATTGGGAAAATGAACATACGGCAACTGTGGTAACTACCCGCATGGCCAGTTTTGACGGACAAGGACAGACTCTTGACGGGGAAAATGATGTGACGGACATGCAGGCTTGTTTGTTTGAAGGAGGAGTAATGACGCAGGTCTATAAAAACTTGCAACTTTCGGATGACGGATATCAGTTGCAGTTAAACAACCATACAGGTAATCTGTATATGCTGGCAAACATAGCCGGAGCAGTCGACTTGGAGAAGTTGCAGGCAGAAGGGATTTCTGAAACAGAATGGTTGAAGACCATTTATAGAGCCGATAATTCAGGAAAGACTCGTTCGATTTTTACGGGTATGTTGGTGCTGGACGATTCAAAACCGGGGGATGCTGCACGGGTTTTGACTTTGAAACGCGGGGTAGCCCGTTTTGACTTGGTGGTGAATGTGGCCGGCGATGTTAAGCTTCATGCATTTACGTTGACAAATGTGGCCCAATCGGCCTATCTTTTCCCACAGTCGGACGGGGTAAAGTCGCCTGCCACCGTGTCGCGTCGAGACACGACGCAGACATTTCCCACCCCGTTGACACATGACCATGCCGGAATGCTCTATGTTTGTGAACAGAAGAACGACAACATGGAAATAATGATAAAAGCAGTTTTCGATGGTGGAGAAATGAAGACACTGACAAAGAAGCTCGACGGCGATTTGATACGTAATGCCATTTATACTGTGACCGTGAGCAAGGAACATATTGATGTCGTTGTGAAACCGGTCTTTGAAGATTGGGAAACAGGGGGCAACATCGAGTTGGTCCCGACTTCCCGTGCAAGGGATTAAATGAATGTTTTTCAAAAACTTTAGCATGAAATGAAACGTTTGAATAACTTGTTGTTTCTATTGGTTGCCTGGGTGCTGCTCTTGGTTGGAGTCTCGTGCTCCAACCAAGAGGAGAGTGTGTGGAGGCGTAGTGAAAGCACTGTGATAAAAGCTGTTCCACAAGAATTTAAGGTGGATGGGGTGGCTTCAACCGTGCCTGGCGATGGTGAGGTGGAACATGTCCAAGCCTGTCTCTTCGAGAATGGACGACTGACACAAGTGTATACCGACCTGAAAGCTTCATCGGACGGGTATGCCCTGAAGATGGAGCGTCTGGCCGGGACGCTTTATGTACTGGCCAATCTGCAAGGGTTGGATTTGGTGGGTTTGCGGGATGCCGGAACCTCCGAATCAGAATGGCTTGCCATGCAAGTGATGGCAGAAGATGGTCAGGTGCAACATTTCTTTACGGGCACACTTAAACTCGATGAACAACCTAAGGGGCAAGCAGTGTTGCCTATCACGATGACGCGGGGTATTGTTCGTTTTGATTTGAAAATACGTGGTACGGAAATGACGGTGGAAAAGGTTACGTTGAAAAATATCTCTCCGCGAGGTTATTTGTTCAGCCAGACGGATATGAGCGTTTTGTCGAAGGATGCTGCTGCTGACTATACATATCTTTTTACTTCTCCCTTGCAGACAGATTCGCTTGGTTTTGCCTATGTTTATGAGCAAGCAAGTCCGGAGTTGGCCGTTTGTGTGGAAGGTACTGTTGCCGGACGCAACTACACCGTGGAAAAATCTTTGCCTGAGCTGTTGAAGCGGAACTCTGTCTATGGTCTGATTGTGGCTCGGGACGAAACCACGCAAGATGTCATGCTGGATGTGCAGGCTTGGGCAGATGGAGGGGAGTCATGTTTACAGCCCGATTGGGACAGTCACATCGTCATAGACCGTGAAGAGTCTGAGTTGCCTGCAGGTGCTAGCCTCAATGAGGATGGCGATGAATTGTTTCTTTCGTGTGTCGCTGCCGATTTTGTATTGGCCGTTGATTGCGACGATGAACTGGAACTGGCCCTGAAGCCGGGGTTGCCGCTTACGGTTGAGCCTGCAACGGATGCAGGCGGGCGGGCGATTAGAAACCATTTTCGTGTACGTAAAGGTTTGTTGCCGCCCAATTATCCGGAGGAAAAGACTATCGTTCAATTCCGGAGAAAAGGTTTGCAGGAAGTGTATGAGGCAGATTGTCTGACGCTCACTGTGCAACCTAATCCTATTCGTCTTGAAGGCGATTGGTTGTTTGGAAGAGAAGATTATACTTGCGATTTTGCGCGTTATGTTGACAATGAGCTGGGACGTTTTGTTCTTCCCGATGGATTTGAACTGACTGCGCGTTTTGATAATGGAGAAGATACATGGCTAAAAGTGGAACTTGCCGAAGGACAGTCAAACACCTACCGCGTCATTGGCGGATGGAGACCCAACGACCCGAAAGCCGACGGTCGTGAACAATCGGCCACGTTGGCCGTCTGTCGTCTGGCCGATGGGGTGGAAACAGAGGCTTATACTGTCAAACGCCGTAATTTTGGTCTTCCGGTGATGTTTATGAATGGTGTGTGGTGGTGTAAATACAACGCTAGGGGATGTGCCCGCAACTTTGAAGAGCAGATTCTCGTGCCCGACGACCCGGCGGTCCGTGTCCAAAAGACTTTATTTGAGTATTTGAGCGAGTGTACACCGGAGGAGTATATGGCATTGTGGAATCATTCGGCCTATATTGGTGATAGCGGTATTGCATTAGAAGCTGTGGCCGAAGGTGGTTTGGTGAAGCTCAAGGGCTATCAAGTCCCGTCTGTCAATTTGGGTTTGCAAGAACCGAAGTCATTGGCCCCCGACGGGTACGAGATGCCCACAGTGGAACACTACGACCGTATATTCAACAACAGCCTCTACATGCGTTTCGATGCTTCCGGAGGTCCTTATACGGTATATGCTCCGTGGAATGGGAAACGACAAGTATTTACTTTGTCGGGAAGCCGTTCAGACTTGCAAGTGGGTGATGTGACACTTCCGGTAATCTATCTTGCTGAAGTATATAACAAGCTCAATGGTGTAAAGGACGAAGTAGTTACATTCTACGGCCCTGGTGCTCAGTGGAACAATAATGGCATCAATCACAATAAATTGGTGATGGCTTGTTATTCGCCCGATGAGATAGGTTGGTTCAATCGCTTTTCCAATAATACAGGGCTTTGGAGGCAAAGAAATGGGAAAGAAAATACGGCCATCGTCCGCTTTATCAAGTCGCCGGTGGAGTATATGTATTAGATTGGTAATCTTTTTGTCGCTTTTGTCTTTTCAGTCTGTTACTGGAAAGGGCAGCATCTCGTTTGTTTGAATGGTGTTTTGCTTTCATTTTAATTAAATAGTGCCTTATGGTATAAAAAAGTAATGTATTCTTTTTGATATTTCAGATAAACCGTTACTTTTGCACCCGTAAAACAAAAAAACAGATATGAAACAAAGTATCCTGCATATCCTAGGTCTAAACATTTCGATTATTCTACTGGCAAGGACTGGCGGAAGTGAGTGTTGCGCGTAGGTATGTATGATGCTGAAGATACATGAAAGCCTTTCTCACTTCCCGGTGCGAAAGGCTTTTTCATTTGAGGCAAAACAAATAAATACAAATAAACATGAGCGACAGACTTTTTATTTTCGACACGACGCTTCGCGATGGCGAGCAGGTGCCCGGTTGCCAGTTGAACACAGTGGAAAAGATTCAGGTGGCACGTCAGTTGGAAGCTTTGGGAGTAGACGTTATCGCAGCCGGGTTCCCTGTGTCCAGTCCCGGAGACTTCAATTCTGTAGTGGAGATTTCAAAAGCGGTGACATGGCCCACCATCTGTGCCCTGACCCGTGCTGTGGAGAAGGATATAGATGTGGCTGCTGAAGCATTGAAATATGCCAAACGCAAGCGCATCCATACCGGCATCGGCACGTCGGACGAGCATATCCGCTATAAGTTTAGTTCCAACCGCGAGGAAATCATAGAAAGGGCCGTGGC
>ERZ779889.1664-NODE-1664-length-21051-cov-3.706325_pt1 | contig 21051 bp, 21 predicted proteins | sample MGYA00511030_ERZ779889 | MGnify/ENA primary metagenome ERZ779889 (study PRJEB29588, sample SAMEA2160616) | human gut metagenome | biome: human gut; feature: human-associated habitat; material: faeces | place: Denmark | collected 2008/2010 ...
AGCGCCACCGTCCGGTACAATGCCCCGGTGTCCACATAAATAAAGCCAAGTGCTGCTGCCACCGCCCGGGCGATGGTGCTTTTTCCGGCGCCTGCCGGGCCGTCAATGGCAATTACCGGTTTTTGTGCATTCATTTTATCCCCACCTGTTTTTATATTTGTGCGGCAAAAGTGCCTGCGGCATAACCTGTAGAAAACGCTGCCTGCAAATTATAACCGCCGGTATAGCCGTCGATATCCATAACTTCGCCCGCAAAAAACAAACCTGCGGTAAGTTTCGATTCCATAGTTTTAGGGTCTATTTCCTTCAAGCTTACGCCGCCTGCCGTCACAATGGCCTCTGCCAGCGGGCGCGTGCCGGTAACAGGCACCACAAAAGCCTTTAAAACATTTACCAGACGCTGGCGTTCAGCGCGCGATAACTGGTTAACAAATTTTTCTTCATCAATAAAGGCTTCATCCAGCACCGGCGCAATTAAACGCTGAGGAAGCAAATCCTTCATGCCGTTAGCCATCTGTTTGCGGCTGTACTGCACAAAATCACGCTGTAAACGCGCATCCAGCTTATCTTTATCAAGCGCAGGCTTTAAATCTATGTGCAGTTCAATATCCTGCGCTCCTTTAGAAACAGCTTCCGCCACGCATTTACTGAGCGAAAGAATAATCGGGCCGGAAACGCCAAAATGAGTAAACAGCATTTCGCCAAATTCAGAGCCGATTTTCTTGCCGTCAGCATATACAGTACCTTCGATATTACGCAGGCTTAAGCCCTGCAAATCGGAAATATACGGAGAATCGCTTTCAAGAGGCACCAGACTTGGCGTAAGCGGCACAATTGTATGCCCTGCCGCCTTGGCAAGTTTTACGCCGCTGCCGTCGCTGCCGGTACCCGGATACGATGAACCGCCAGCTGCCAAAATTACAGCATCGGCAGAAAATTTCTGTCCGTCTGCGGTTGTTACTCCCGTTACCCTGCCATTATTTATATCAATATTTTTTACCTTGCAGTCAGTAACCAGCGTACCGCCGTAACCTTTAAAAATTTTAACCAGCGTATCGACAACATCAACCGCCTTATCGCTTACAGGAAACACCCTGCCGCCGCGGTCAACCTTGCATGGCAAGCCGTTATCTTCCAAAAGCTGTACAATATCACGGTTTGTAAACCGGCGCAGCGCACTGTTTAAAAAGCGGCCGTTGCCGGGAATATTTTTTATAATTTCCTGCAAATCGCAGTCATTGGTTATATTACAGCGCCCTTTGCCTGTTATAAGCATTTTTTTGCCCGGCCTGCGCATTTTCTCCAAAATTGTTGTCTGCGCGCCGTTCTGGGCTGCGGCAATGCCTGCCAAAAGCCCTGCGGCACCGCCGCCGATAATAACTACATTAGCCATTTAGCTGCGCCGCCTTTTTTAAATTTTCCACTTCGGCATCATCAAGCTCACGCATTTTGCCCTTGCTCAATCCTTTTAAACTTAAAGTGCCGAATTTAACGCGTTTAAGATTGCGCACCGGAAAACCGATATAATCGCACATGCGGCGTACCTGCCTGTTTCGCCCTTCATGAATTGTAATATCAAACAATGTCATATTGCGTTCGTGGTCATAATCCAAAAGCGTTACTACTGCCGGTGCCGTCATGCCGTCATCAAGCTTAACGCCGATGCGCAGTAAATCAAGTTTTTCCTGCGGCACAATGCCGGGCACGCCTACGCGGTAAGTTTTGTTAACCTCATGGCTGGGGTGCGTTAATCCCTGCGCCAATGCTCCGTCATTAGTTAAAAGCAACAGACCTTCGGTATTATAATCAAGCCTGCCTACCGGGAACACGCGCTGCGGCAAATCCTTAACATAGTCGGCAATGGTACGCCTGCCCTGCGGGTCGCTCATGGTAGTAATAACTCCGCGCGGCTTATAAAACAGGTAATAAGCCTTACGCTCGCGCTTAATAGGCTTGCCGTCAACAGTAATAAAACATTTTTCATCAACCTTGGTGCCAAGTTCCTTAACGGTTTTGCCGTTAACCTTTACCCTGCCCCCGGTTATATATTTTTCTGCTTCGCGCCGCGATGCCACACCTGCGGCCGCCAGCACTTTCTGTAAGCGTTCTTCCATTAAACTGCTCCGTTTTCTTTATTATTTTCATCTTTCAGGCTGTCAAGCAGCGAAATCTGCTCAGGTTCGCCGCTGCCGTCAGCATCAGGCATGGCGGGCAAATCTTTAAGCGAATTCAGCCCGAAAGTAAGTAAAAATTTATCAGTAGTTGCGTATAATATCGGATGCCCAAGCGTATCCTTGCGCCCAGCTTCGCAGATAAGTCCGTAATCCAAAAGCGTATTTACAACGCCATCTACCTTTACGCCGCGAATGGCTTCCATCTCGCTGCGGGTTACAGGCTGTTTAAAGGCTACAATCGCCAAAGTTTCCATAGCGGCAGCAGATAATTTAACTTCCTGCACCTTTTCAAGCTGCTTTAAAAGTTCATAATGCTGCGGTTTGGCGCAAAGCTGATAGCCTCCTGCCACCTTGCGCACACATAAGCCGCGTTTTTCTTCATTGCAACTTTCTTCCAACAGCGTTAAAAGCTCCCACACCTGCGGTTTATCAAGCTGCATGATTTCGGCAATCTGTGCTACCGTTAAAGGTTCTCCCGCAGCAAACAGCAAAGCTTCAAGTGAACCTTGCAAATAATCATGAAACATTGTTTTCATCCTCCCGGCGCAGGAAAATATAAATCGGCGCAAAAGGCGCTGTCTGCGTAATGCTGATTACATTCAGCTTTAAAAGCTCAAGCAATGCCAGAAAACCGGCAATTTTTTCGCTGCGCCCGCCCGTGCGGCAGAACACTTCTTTAAATTCCACTCCGTTTAAACGGCGTTTTAAAAGGCTTACTATCTCTGCCATTTTCTCCTGCACGCTGAATTCCTGCCGCTCAATATAGGCAGTAGCTTCATTACCTGCCGCAATCAGCGCCAGCATGCTTTTAACCAAATCACTCGCCTGGTATTGCGCAATATGCCTCGTAATTTTGCCTTCTGCCAAAGGCCGGCGGCAAACATAGCGTGTGGCCAGTGTTTTCATTTCCAAAAGCTGTGCCGCACAGTTTTTTATGCGGCGGTATTCAATAAGCATTTCTACCAGCATTGTACGCGGGTCTGCTTCTTCATCTTCTGCTTCCGGCGCAGGTTTTGGCAGCAGCATACGCGATTTTATCTGCAAAAGCGTAGCTGCCATTACCAGAAACTCACTGGCAATTTCCATATCAAATTCCGCCATGGCGGATAAATAAGCAATATACTGCTCTGTTATTTCCGCTATGGGAATATCGTAAATATCTATTTTATCTTTTTCGATTAAATGTATTAAAAGGTCCAGCGGGCCTTCAAAATCGCTTACTTTTAAGGAAAGTTCCGCCATAAATTGCAACAACTGCTTTCCAACGGCTGTTACCGCCGTTTGTTAATATATTAAAAGAAAATACCAAGCAAACTGTCAACAGCCGTAAGATATGCCATGGCAAACGGCGTGATGATGTAGCTGATAATGCCGCTTGCTACCAACGCGATCAGAATATAAAAGCCGTATGCGCCTACAAAATTCTGAAATTTATAGGCTTTGTCAGGCGGTAAAATTTCGCATAAAATGCGGGAACCATCAAGCGGCGGCACAGGCAGCAGGTTAAAAAACGCAAACCACACATTGTACTGCATTGTCCACCACAAAAAAGCCCCAACACCCGGCGTCAAAATATTAAGCTTGCTCATAACAACCAGTATAAGCTCTGCCAGAAAGCATAAAAACAAATTAGAGGCAGGCCCGGCCAAAGATACTTTAATCATATCTTCACGCCTTTTGCGGAAGTTGTTAGGATTTATCGCAACAGGTTTTGCCCAGCCAAAATGAAACAGCGCAAGCATAATGGCGCCCAAAATATCCAAATGGGCCAATGGGTTAAAGGTTAAACGCCCCATTAAGCGCGGAGTAGGGTCTCCCATCGAATCCGCAGCCTGTGCGTGAGCATATTCATGTACGGTAATGGCAATCAAAAGTGCCGGCACCGTATAAATCATAGAACTAAAATCAAACATAAGCCCTCCGGTAAAAACAAATTACACAATACTATTATTATACAGTATTTTGTCAAAAAAGAAAACGGGACCGCGTTCCCCAGCCCCGTTATTTATAATATTTATTTACCTGTAAATTCAGGCGCGCGTTTTTCCTTAAACGCCGCAATGCCTTCTTTGCAGTCATCAGTTGCCATGCAAAGCGTTTGCGCAACGGCTTCCGTATCAAGCACATCGTCAAGGCTCATGGCCGTATTATTAACGTATTTTTTAATAAGCGCCAGTGAAAGCGGGCTTGATGCCGCAAAACGGGCAGCCATTTTTTCAACTTCTCCTGTAAGTTCTTCCGCGCCGCAGACATGGTTCAGCATACCATAGCGTTCTGCCGTTGCAGCGTCAATCAAATCAGCGGTAAACATCAATTCTTTGGCACGGTGCAGCCCCACGGCTTTGGGCAAAAAGTACAAGCCGCCGCAATCGGGTATTAAACCTACTTTAGCAAAACTTTGGGCAAAACGCGCAGTATTTACAGCATAAACCAAATCGCATGCCAGCATTAAATTAACGCCGGCACCTGCAGCAACGCCGTTAACCATAGCAATAAAAGGTTTATCAATGGTTGTAATGCGTTTGGCAACAGCGCCTACTTTAATAATAAAAGCACGGCGCGCACCAGCATCAGGCAATGCCTCCAAAAACGGCAGGTCACCGCCGGCGCAGAAAGCCTTGCCGTTGCCGGTCAGCACAGCGCAGCGGATATTTTCATCCTGCTCAACTTTGTCCAAAGCATTATGCAAACCATCAATAAGCGCATCGTTCATAGAATTTAAACTTTGCGGACGGTTCAGCGTAATGGTCGCCACATGGTCTTTTACAGTAAACAATACAGCATCTTCCATGTTTTTCAGCCTCCTTAGGCATACGTTATTTATGCTTGTTCAGTTCATCAAACAAAAACTCGTTTTTAATACGGATATATGTACCCTTCATGCCAAGCGATTTGGTTTCAATTAAACCGGCGCTTTCAAATTTGCGCAGCGCATTTACGATAACGGAACGCGTAATGCCAACGCTGTCGGCAATTTTAGATGCCACCAGCAAACCTTCCGTGCCGTTTAAAGCATCCATAATACTGGTAATGGCTTCCAGTTCGGAAAACGAAAGAGTTGAAAAAGCAATCTGCACCATGGCTTTTTTGCGTGCTTCCTCTTCCACTCTGGCAGCGCGCTCATGCAGAATTTCAACGCCGATAACGGCGGCTGCGTATTCTGCCAGCAGCAAATCTTCATCATTAAACTCACGGTCATACTTCGCAACAATCAGCGTACCGATACGCTCGCCGTTACCATATATCGGCACAATGGTTGTGCGCTTATCGCCGAAATAACATTTAGTGCCCTTTAAAAACGAACATTCCTCATCAACATGCCCAATATTTGAAACAGTTTCGCGGCACTGCATGATAAAGCTTAAATAAGCCGGCGGAAAACGTTTTAAATCAAGCACCTGCTCACGCATAATATCACATTCAAAGTCATCAAGCAGCGCAAAGCCCTTTATGCCGCCTTTGCGGCCCACAATATAAACATTGGCTACAATAACGTCCTTTAAAAGACGTGCTATGGCGTTAAACTCCACCTTTTCGCCGCGCTGCAGTAATTTGTTGATTTTTCTTGTTTTTTCTAAAAGTTCCACAGTAGCCCCTCCCATCTACGCACGCGGAAAATTCTTCTCATAAACGGAAGTAATTCTCTCGGTTGTTACATGCGTATAAATCTGTGTCGTCGATAAATTAGCGTGGCCGAGAAGTTCCTGTACCGCCCTTAAATCCGCACCATGGTCAAGCAGATGAGTAGCAAAGGTATGCCTGATTGTATGCGGCGAAACATTTTTTCTCAATGCCAGTTGTTTAATATATTTGTCAAGTATGCGGCGCACGCTGCGGTCAGTCAGCGGCCCGCCAAGACGGTTAACCAAAAGCTGTTCGTGCGGTGCGGCATGGTACTTTTGCATAAGCTGCCGCCTTGCATTGTTTAAATAACACTCCACGGCTTCGCGGCAGGTATGCCCTATCGGCACCAGCCTGTCTTTATTGCCTTTGCCGTGCAGCAAAACAAACATATTGCCAAGGTCAATCGTTTCAAGCGTAAGCCCTACAAGCTCCGAAACACGGCAGCCGGTAGCGTATAAAAGTTCCAGCAAGGCCTGGTCGCGCATGCCGAGTTCATCTGTTTTGTCCGGCATTTCCAAAAGTTCGTTAATCTCAAACTCTTCCAAAAATACCGGCAGATGTTTCTCCAGCTTGGGCGTCCGCACTTTAACAAAAGGATTCTGCTTAACCTTGTTTTCTCTTTGCAGGTACTTATAAAAAGAACGCAGCGCCGATATGCGCCTGGCTATGGTTGTGCGGGCATATTTTTTACTGTTCATTTCCGCAAGATACGAACGTATATCCAGCACGCTGATTTCCTGCCAGCTGAAACCACTGGCATAACGTGTTTTTAAAAATTCCGTAAATACTGCGATATCGGCAGCATAATTTTTTACTGTCAGTGCCGAAGTATTTTTTTCTACCGCCAGATATTGTAAAAATCTGCGCACATCCGGATAAGCGCTAAAGTCCTCTTTCATAAATATCCCTCTTTTAAAGTAAAAATATAGTATCATAATTGTTAAACAATTTCAATAATTGTTGTCTGTATTTTTTGAAATTTTCTGCGTTTTTATTTATAAAACCTGCAAAAACACAAAAAGCAGCGGTTTTTAAGCCGCTGCTGTAATTTTTTAGGCCTTATGCCCCGGTATTTAATTGTTCCTGCACTTTGGCAAGCGCTTCCAGCGCGCGTTCTGCCAGCATGGCATTTTTAAATTTTTTGCCGCGCACACGTTTGCCAAGCGGCGGTATCAGCCCAAAGTTTACGTTCATCGGCTGAAAATTTTTAATTTCCGGATTGCTTATATAATGCGCCAACGCCCCATGCGCCGTTTCCGGCGGAAAATCAACCGGCGCCTGTCCAAGCACTTTGCGGGCCGCGTGTATGCCGGCCATCAGGCCGGATGCCGCAGATTCCACATAACCTTCAACACCCGTAAACTGTCCGGCGAAAAATAAATTTGGCCTCTCGCGCATGCTAAAATCGCTGTTAAGCAGTTTGGGAGAATTGATATATGTATTTTTATGCATTACGCCGTAACGGACAAACTCTGCTTTTTCAAGTCCCGGTATCATACCGAAAACTCTTTTTTGTTCTCCCCATTTTAAATGCGTCTGAAAACCTACGATGTTGTACAGCGATGCCGCCGCATCATCCTGACGGAGCTGCACAACCGCATATGCTTCTTTGCCGGTGCGTTTATCTACAAGCCCAACGGGTTTTAAAGGGCCGAAACGCATGGTATCCTCGCCGCGGCGCGCCATTTCTTCAATTGGCATGCAGGCTTCAAAAAACACTTCTTTTTCAAAATCTTTTACAGGCGCAAGTTCTGCCGTGCGCAAAGCTTCCCAAAAAGCAAGATATTCTTCTTTGGTTTCAAACGGACAGTTCAAATAATCCGCATCGCCCTTATCATAGCGCGAAGCACGGTAAACTTTGCTGTAATCCAGCGAATCTGCCGTTACTATCGGTGCAGCCGCATCGAAAAAGTGAAAATAATCTTCACCTGCCAGTTTGGCAATTTCTTCAGCAAGCGCTCCGTCTGTAAGCGGGCCGCTTGCGCAGATAACAACGCCGGGCAGGTTTTCCAGATTTGTTACTTCTTCATTTTTTACCGTAATCAGCGGATGGTTTTTAATTGTCTGCGTAACAGCTTCGGCAAAACCTTCACGGTCTACCGCCAGCGCACCGCCGGCCGGTACTTTATGCGCATCTGCGCATGCCATGATAACGCTGTCAAGGCGGCGCATTTCTTCTTTTAAAAGCCCTACGGCGTTTTCAATATTGCCGGCACGCAGAGAGTTGCTGCAAACAAGCTCGGCAAATTTACCGGTTTTATGTGCTTCGTCCGATTTAAGCGGGCGTTTTTCATACAGTATAACCGGAACTCCGCGCTGCGCAAGCTGCCATGCCGCTTCGCAGCCTGCAAGCCCTGCGCCGATAACGTGTACAGGCTCATTTACTTTTTGCACTTTTAGCAGCCGCCCTTCCTTTATAAGTTTTTACGGCGTCCTCACAGTTTTCGTTGGTGCAGAACAGCTTTTGCACGCCGTTTTTATCGGTTCTTTCAAACAGAACATGTCCGCATTTCGGGCAGCGTTGTTCTGTAGGTTTATCCCATGATGTAAATTTGCATTCCGGATAGTTGGAGCAGCCATAAAATACCTTGCGCGTTTTGGTTTTGCGCTCGATAATATCGCCGCCGCAGTCCGGGCATTTTACGCCGATTTTTTTCAGTATCGGCTTGGTATTGCGGCATTCCGGAAAGCCCGGGCATGCCAAAAACTTACCATAGCGGCCCTGCTTATAAACCATCATACGTCCGCATTTTTCGCATTTAACATCGCTTACTTCGACAGGCGCTTCTACGGTTTCAATTTCTTTATCGGCTTTTTCCAAAAGATGTGAAAACGGTTCATAGAAGTTTTCCAGAACTTCGTTTTTATTTGCTTCATGTTCGGCAATTTCGTCCAGTTCTGTTTCCAGGTTAGCCGTAAACGGAATGTTGATAATATCTTTAAAATAGGTTGTCAGCATATTGACAATAAGTTCGCCAAGTTCGGTAGATACCAGTTTTTTGCCGTCTTTAACGATATAGCCGCGTTCCAGAATGGTCTGAATGGTCGGCGAATAGGTACTCGGCCTGCCGATGCCCTTTTCTTCCAGCTCTTTTACCAGAGTTGCCTCGGTAAAATGCGGAGGCGGTTCGGTAAAATGCTGTTCCGCAGGCATCAGTTTATAAAGTTTAACCGGAGTTTGCGCGGGAAGATATGGAACTTCCTTTTCTTTTTCATTGGCAAGTTCCTTTTTATCGCTCAATTTTAAAAAGCCGTCAAATTTAAGCACTGCGCCGCCTGCACGGAGCTGATAGCCTGCCGCGCCAATTAAAAGCGTGGTTACATCATACAGCGCCGCTTTCATCTGGCAGGCAACAGTGCGGTTCCAGATAAGTGTATAAAGTTTTAACTGGTCTTTGCTTAAATACGGTGCCACAGCTTCCGGAGTACGCTCTACAGAAGTCGGGCGGATAGCTTCATGCGCGTCCTGAGCATTCTTTTTGGTACTGTAAACATTAACGTGCTGCGGCACATACTCCGCACCATAAGTGCTGCCGATATAACTGCGTATTTCTGCCGTTGCCACGTCGGATAAACGCACGGAGTCGGTTCTCATATAGGTAATTAAACCTACTGCCCCGCCTTTGCCAACGTTTACGCCTTCATAAAGCTGCTGCGCCAGCATCATGGTTTTTTTGGTGGAAAAGTTCAGCCTGCGCACGGCATCCTGCTGCAAACTGCTGGTAGTATACGGCGGCAGCGGGTTACGCTTGCGTTCTTTTTTGGATGCTTCTTCCACCACATAAGCTGCATCTTTTAAATCAGCTTCAACTTTTGCAGCTTCTTCGGCATTATGTATTTCTAATTTTTTGCCGTTGTATTTTACAACGTCCGCATCAAACAGCGGCGCTTTATCTTTTTCGCGCAGGCGTGCCGTAATAGTCCAGTATTCCTGCGGTACAAAATCGGCAATTTCTTTTTCACGGTCGCAAATTATTTTAACCGCAACAGTCTGCACGCGCCCGGCGCTTAATCCTTTGCGGATTTTGCGCCACAAAAGCGGGCTCAGCTGATAGCCAACAATACGGTCGATAATGCGGCGGGTCTGCTGCGCATCAACCATGTCCAAATCAATTTTACGCGGATGTTTTAACGCATCTTTTACCGCGCCCGGCGTAATTTCATGAAACTCAATGCGGCAGTCGCTTTCGGGGTCTAACCCCAAAATATATGCCAGATGCCAGCCAATGGCTTCTCCTTCACGGTCAGGGTCAGTTGCGATATAAACTTTATCGGCTTTTTTGGCCGCCGTTTTAAGTTCCTTAATCAGTTCTCCCTTGCCGCGGATATTAATATATTTCGGTTCAAAGCCATTTTCAATATCCACGCCGAAAATGCTTTTGGGCAAATCACGCAGATGCCCCATGGAAGCACGCACGGTATAATTGCGTCCCAAAAACTTTTCTATGGTTTTCGATTTGGCGGGAGATTCCACAATCACTAAATTTTTAGCCATTCAATGTCCTCCTAAAGCAGGTAATAGCTGCGGGCGGCGGTTTGCGCCACTCTGCCGCTCAGTTCCAAATCCAAAAGGCCCATCCCGGCCGCTGCCAGGTCAAGCCCGGTTTTTTCCAGTATTTCATCAAGCGAAAGCGGCTCAAAACTTAATACTTTCAAAAGTGCTTTCGCATTATCGTCAAGTTCTTTGTTTTCGTCAGCGTTATCAAACAATGCCGTCTGCTGCGGCTGCGCAGATATTTTTATGCTTTCCAGTATATCTTCCGGTTTATCCACAAGCTGTGCGCCGCTTTTTATAAGGCTGTGGCAGCCTATGCTTGTTGGTAGGAAAATACTGCCGGGCACGCAGTAAACATCATGCCCTTCATCCATTGCATATTCAGCGGTAATCATAGCGCCGCTTTTTTTGGCGGCTTCTACTACAAGTATGCCCTGCGTCATGCCGTTAATAATGCGGTTGCGCGCCGGAAAATTATGCGCCCTGGGCGGCGTTCCCGGCGGAAACTCGGTAACAAGTGCGCCGTGAGCGCAAATTTCATTAAATAAAGCTTTATTAACCGCAGGATATGCTATATCAATGCCGCAGCCCAAAACAGCAACCGTTGCGCCGCCTGCGGCAAGAGCCCCGCGGTGAGCTTCCGTATCAATGCCTTTGGCACCGCCGCTTACTATGGCAATGCCTGCGGCGGCAAGGTCAGCAGCAAAAACACCTGCTGCTTTTAATCCATAGCCGGATGCTTCACGCGAACCGACAATGCCGATGCTGCCGCGTAAATCCGGCAGGCTGCCTTTTACATAAAGCACCTGCGGCGGCGAGGCAATTTGCCGTAAACTGTAAGGGTACTGCTCATCCTGCGGCGTTAAAACCGTTATACTGTTTGTTTCGCAAAAGTTTTTAAGCCAGTCAGGGTAATCAAAATCCCTTCTGGCAATGAATTTTGTAACTTCTTTTTCATTCAATCCGGCTTCGCGCCATAATTCAGGCGCCGCCATATATGCTTCGGCAGCGTTTTTAAATTTCGCTGCCATATCCATCAGGCCTGCGCTGCGTGTGCCAAAAGCGGCGTACAGCGCTGCCAGATAATATTTTTCCAAACAACACACCCCAAAATAATGTATCCGCAAATTCGCTTCATTATAATGGTTAAATCATTTGCTGTCAAGCCCGTCTAATGTTTTTAACACAAAATCGGCCACGGCGGCTGCGGCAAAAGGCTTGCCGTAAACTTCGCGCCTGCGGCGGCGCAGCCTGTTTTTTTCTTCTGTATCAAGTTCCGCATATTTTTTTACAAAGCCGCACACTTCCTGCGGCGTAGCGGCAATGTGCGCTTCACACTTTCCGCAAAGATATTCCGCGTTGCGCACTTCCTGCCCCGGCAGCGGGTCATATAAAATATATTCCGTGCCGATGGCAAGCGTTTCGGCAGAAGTAAGCCCGCCTGCCTTGCTGATTACAATATCCGCACTGCGCAAAAGCTGCGGCAGCTCGGCTATAAAATCAAGCACCATTACATTCGGCAGCGCCATTTTTTTCAGCCGCTCAGCAAGTTCCGCATTATGCCCTGTTACAGCGGCAATTTTTAACCCTTCAACTCCGCAATGGGCTGTAAGCGCGCGCAAAAGCTCAGGCATCGGCAGCAAACCGTCGCCGCCGCCCATTACAAGGCACAGCGTATCGTTTTTGGCATAACCGAGGCGTTCACGCCATTTATCGCGCTCAAACGGCACATTGAACGCCTCGCGTATCGGTATGCCTGTAGCTATGGCAGGTATGCCTAATTCCGGCGGCACTTCAACATCGGCACCGGCCGTAAAATAAGCGTTAAGCCCTTTATAAATCCACCAATGGTGAAAATTAAAATCGGTAATAACCGCGCCAACCCATAAACCGGGTGCACAGCGGCGTTTATACTGCGTCATTACGCCCGCCGGCGTGGGGTGCGTTACAATTACGGCATCCGGAGCCGTTTTCTTTATAAATCCCTGCGCAAGATAAGAAAGCAGCATATTTAAAAAATCGCGCAGCCATAGACTATCGTTGCCGGTGTTGCTCCAGCGGTACGCAATATCGTACACCTTTGGCACATGCTTTAATATCCCGATATAGCCGCCAAGAATAATATTGCCCAGCCATTTCGGAAAAAAATCAAAGGCGCTGCCGTTAACAACTTTTACGTTATCATGTTTTCTGAATGCTTCTTCAAGCGCTTCCGCCGCCATTTTATGCCCGCTGCCGAGCGGCGCCGAAAGCAAAAGCACCGTATATTTTTGAGCCGTTAAAGACATTTAACAAACCTCATAGAAAATTTTTTGTGAAATAACTTGAACCTGTTATCAAAATAATATATCATAAATAGCAATTAGTAAAGAAATTAAACATAATTTTATGTTTGTAAATTTTATTGGAGGCATTTATGCAAGAAAGATTACCTGTTGAACATTTTCATTTTCCGGTAGAAAAAATTAAGGCTGGTTATTATTCGGACGCTTATTTTCTGCGCACGCAGGAAATTTTAAACGGCGATAATCACCATCCCCGTGTGATGATGCAGGTTTTTACCCGTGAAAAAGTTGTTGTATGCGGCATTGATGAGTGCATTGCGCTTATAAAAACCTGCGCCCACAACCCTGAAAACATTACCATTCATGCACTGCATGACGGCGACGAAGTTGAGCCGTGGGAAACTTTAATGACCATTGAAGGCGACCTTGCCGACTTTGCGCATTTAGAGACCATTTACCTTGGCATTCTGGCGCGCCAGAGCCGCATTGCCACCAACGTGCGCCGCACTGTGGAAGCAGCCAACGGCAAACAGGTGCTCTTCTTCCCAGCGCGCTACGATACTTGGCAAACGCAGGAATGTGATGGTTACGCAGCCAAAATCGGCGGCATTAAAGGCTTTTCCACTGATGCCAACGCATTGGCAAGCGGCGGTAAAGGCCTCGGCACAATTCCCCACGCATTAATTGCATCTTACAAAGGCGATACCGTTGCCGCAACCGCTGCATTCGACAAATATGTAAACCCCAAAATTGCCCGCATTGCACTGGTTGATTTTAACAACGACTGCGTTAACACAGCGCTTGCCGTTGCCCGCAAATTAGGCAAAAACCTTGCTGGCGTGCGCCTTGATACCAGCGGCACCATGGTAGATAAAAGCCTGTTAGGCCAGCTTGGCATGTTTAACCCCACCGGCGTATGCAAGGAACTTGTTTGGAACGTACGCCGCGCGTTGGATGCCGAAGGCTTCAACCATGTAAAAATTATCGTTTCCGGCGGCTTTAACCCGCAGCGCATTAAAGAATTTGAAGCGCTTGGCGTGCCGGTTGACACTTACGCTGTAGGCAGCAGCCTGTTTGACGGCAACATTAACTTTACCGCCGATATCGTTATGGTTGACGGCAAAGAATGTGCCAAAGCAGGACGCAAACACCTGCCTAACCCGCGTCTGGAACTTGTAAAATAAACACAAAAAGCACTGCGTAATGCAGTGCTTATTTTTTAAAGAAAGGCATTATTATGGATTTAAACGCAACACCATCGGCAGAACGTACCCATATAGGTATTTTCGGCAAACGCAACGCAGGCAAATCAAGCCTTATTAACGCCATTACGGGCCAAAACCTTGCCATTGTATCCGACACCAAAGGCACAACAACCGACCCTGTATATAAAGCAATGGAAATTTTGCCGCTCGGCCCGGTAATGATTATCGACACACCGGGCATCGACGACGAAGGAGAGCTCGGCGCCATGCGCGTGGAAAAAGCAGTACAGGTGCTTAATAAAACCGATATAGCCGTACTTGTTATCGACGGCACACTGGGTCCGGATAAAGAAGATACTGCCCTGCTTAAACGCATCAAAGAAAAAAAACTGCCTGTTATCGCCGTCTTTACCAAAGCAGAGAAAAATATTAATTTATCAGAATTTGAAAAAATTCTCGGCATAAAATGCATTGCTGTAGATTCTGCCACAGGCAAAAACGTACCGGAACTGCGCCTTGCCCTTGCCGCTCTTGTGCCGGATAAAAAAGACCCGCAGCAGCTTGTAGGCGATTTGGTTCAGCCCGGCGACATTGCCGTTTTGGTTGTGCCGGTAGACAGCGCCGCTCCCAAAGGAAGGCTGATACTGCCTCAGCAGCAGGTTATCCGCGGGCTTTTAGATGCCGGCGCCATTCCGGTTGTTACGCGCGACAGCGAACTGACAATAACGCTTAATGCGCTTAAACAAAAACCTAAAATCATAATTACCGACAGCCAGGTATTCGGGTTTGTTGCCAAAACGGTGCCGCAAGACATTCTTTTGACATCATTTTCTATTTTATTTGCCCGCTACAAAGGCAATTTACTTGAAGCCGTACGCAGCGTAAATACCTTAAAAGAAATTAAAAACGGAGACAGAATTTTAATCAGCGAAGGCTGCACCCATCACCGCCAGTGCGGCGATATAGGCACCGTTAAACTGCCTGCATGGATAAAAAAATTTACAGGTGCCGAACCACAGTTTGAATGGACAAGCGGCACAGGCTTTGCCGAAGATTTAACATGCTATAAACTAATAATTCACTGCGGCGGCTGCATGCTTAACGAAAAAGAAATGCAGCACCGCATCCAGTTCGCGCAAAAACAAGGCGTGCCAATTACAAATTACGGCATTGCCATTGCTTATATTAACGGCATTCTCCGCCGCACATTAGGCCCATTTCCCGATATTTTAAAAGAGTTAAAATAAAAAAGAGCAGGTTCACCTGCTCTTTTTTATTACTGTTTTTATTTTTTATTGCCGTTGATAAACTGCATGGCAGCATTATAAGTATTATCAATATGTTTTGCCATCGCTGCCGCAGCCATCGGCAAATCTCCCGCCGCAACAGCTTCCTAAATATGCCTGTGCTCCGTTATGGTTTCTGTATAACGGCTGCGGCTGGCAAATATTGCCTGCATGCCAAAGCTTTTACTTTTATCACGCATTTGCCCTATTAAATCAGCCAAAAGCTGGCTGCCGGCAATTTTCAGCAAAATGCCGTGAAACTCCAAATCGTAATCAATAAACTCCGCCACCACAGGGTCATTATTTTCCAAAAGCGCTTCCTGCTTCTGCATACTGTTTTCCAACTCCTGCAAAAGCGGCGGCGTTATTTTTTCAACTGCCGATTCCACAACCATTACTTCCAGTGCTTTGCGCACCCTAAACACATCTTTTAACCCATCCAGAGACATCTGCTTAACCAATATGCCTTTATAAGGAACATATTCAACCCAGCCTTCTGCTTCCAGCGCTTTAAGCGCTTCACGCACCGGCGTTTTGCTGACCTGCAATTCCTGCGAAATTTTCTTTTCGTTAAGCACAGTATTATCCGGATAAGTTTGATTGATAATATCTTCTTTAATAATTTCGTAAATCTGGTCTTTTAACGATTTGGCCTTTTCTAACTGCTTCACTTGCCATTCACTCCAAGTATTTATATACTAATATCTTTTATAATAGCATATCATTTATTAATAGAATGTACAAGATTTATCAGATAACGAAAGTTAACAGGAAACATGCTCCTGCGCCCACAAGCATTGCCGGGCGCTGATATTTATTGGCAAGTTTTTGCACCGTGCCGGGAATAACGCCTGCAACAACCGGCAGTGCCGTAAGTGCGCCGCCGGACAGGAAAAGCTGCATTACAGCCGCGCCTGTAATTGCCGCAAAACTGGTTGCCAGCGGGTCACAGCCCATATCAAGCACAATCTGCGTAAAGGGAAGAATAATTGGCGCAGATGCTGCATAAGACTGCGTAACAAGCCCTGCAGTAAACGATGCCAGGAACAAAAGCTGAATAGGCGCCAGTGATAAATAAGGACGCACATATTCTGCTATAAGTGTTACCAAACCGACTTTGGTAATTACGTTAGACATAAACATCAGGCTGATAATAGCAACTATAGGAATAGCTATCTGCGTTACGCCGCTTACCATAGCTTTTTCACCATCGGCAAGGTTCATATGTGTCATAATAATTACTAAGATGCCGCAGAACATACCTACCAAAAATACAGGTATTCCTGCAAAAAACGCTACGCACAAAACCAGAAACGGGAAAAATGCTTTTTTAAAAGAAGGCGCACCTTCCGGCAGCGGTTCAAACGCCCCATCATCATCCGTTCTTATGCCAATGCCTTCGGCAATAAGTTCACGTTTGGCACGATAATAGCAAAATACATAAATCCAGATACTGCCAATAAACCCATATATATTTATAAGCCCAAAATGCACGCCGGTAATTGCCAAAATAGCAAGATATGTAGGATGAGTAAAACTGCAGCAATTAGCCACAGTATTAGCCAAAGAAATAATACCGGCCGCCTTATTAGGCGTAAGGCCTAACCGTACCGCCGCAGGCCCTGCAACGGTAGCAGTAATAACAGGCTGGGTAAATGCTGTAAGCGCGCCAAGCATTGCAGCCGCTAAACCGGCAGCGGTAGAAACACCCGGAGCCCCGCCTTTTTTACGCCCAAAATCCACAATATGCCAGATGATAACATCCATGTAACCACATTTCTGCATAATGCCGATAAACAGCAATACGCCAAGCATATCTACTATAACAGGATTTATTGATGCTATTAAAAGTTTCTGCACTGTTACATCTGCAGTTCCGGTAAGTGGAAAACCTGCCGCAAAGCACGCCAACGCCGAACCCACTGTAGCTGTAATATAAAGCGGTGCCCAGCCCATAATCATAACAGCCAGCGTTAAAATCATAATAATCTGTGCAAGTGCCATACCGTCCATAAAGTCACATCCTCTTACTTAATCAAAGGCGGTAAATTAATGTTCTTCAATAACCTTAACTTTGTAACTCAGGCAAATTTCTCTGTTCAGCTTTTCATCAACCAGTTTGCAGCTAAACTCCTCGCCAAATTTAAAGCCGTCTTTTAAAGGAACTGTACCTGTATAAATAAGGCTGTTATCAATATCAATTTCTGTTTTCAACTCATCCATAATGCGCTGCATGGGCAGTAAATCACTCGTTACGCCACACTGATAATCAACGGTTTTTCCATCCACCACTTGTGTGGATACAAGTTTAATATCATCAAAATGGTCTTTAATTTCTTCATAATCCCAAAAATCCTGTGCATAAGGTTTAAGGCAAACCTGTTTGGATTTATGAATGCTCACAGCTTCCATTTCCCTGTCGGTATGGTCGCTGCCAACGCCGATATAAATTTTACCGTCTTTAATTAAAATCAAATACTCAACTTCGCCGCTGGTTTTATTGCCGATAACTTCAATTTCATTTTTATCAGTCAAAATCTGTTTTTCGCATTGGTACAGTACCGGTACTTTACGCGGGCATTTAATTCCTTCTGCTTCCAGTTCGTGAATATGCTCCATCGTTTTTTCAATATCTTTGCCGGCAAAACCTACAACAAGCAAATTTTTTAATTCCATTTCTTCGCATCTGGTACCTTCTTTAGTAATTACGTTAAATTTCATAACCTTTTCCTCCTTAATTAAATATGGTAATATTCCGGTTTACGGTCGCGGAAAACATTAATGCTTTCGCGTATTCCTTTAATAACATCCAAATCAATCTCGCCAACCTGAATTTCTTCTTCTGTGCCAAGGTGGCAAATTTCTTCGCCCCATGGGCTGATTAACAGCGAATTGCCGCCATATTTTGCTTCACCGGCATAACCACAGCCGTTAACAGCACACAAATACATCTGATTTTCTATAGCTCTGGCAGTATTAAGTGTTACCCAGTGCAGCTTGCGGATAAGAGGCCACTGCGCCGGAATAAAGAATAAATCAACTCCCTGCACTGTTGCCGTGCGGATAAGTTCCGGGAAGCGTACATCATAACAAATAACCATCGAGCAGCTGATGCCATCCAGTTTAAACAGCTTAATTTCCGTTCCGCCTTTAAAATATTCATGTTCGTTTGAGGGCGTAAAACCATGTACTTTATCATATTCACACACGCATTCGCCTTCACGGTTAAACACATATGCAGTATTGTAAACTGCATCGTTTTTTACATTGGCAACACTGCCTGCAACAATATTAACACCATGCTTTTTAGCAAATCCGCCAAAAATTTCTTTGGTTTTGGCACCGTCAGCATCACTTAATTCTTTTAAATTTTCTGTTGGAAAAAATCCTACATTTAAAGTTTCCGGCAGTACCAAAATATCCGGCTTCTCTTCCATGGCTTTTTCCATTAACTCTGCTGCATGTGCGTAGTTTTTATCAGGCTCAGCCATAGCAACATCCATCTGAATAAGCGCAATTTTTTTCTTCATGAGTATCCCCTCCTCATCTTTGTAACTGGCTCCCTTATATAACACTCTCAAAAGGCGCATCTGCAAAACTGTTGTCTGCAAAAGCGCCGCTGCCAGTATTTTTACCTGCATAACCCTTTACCGCAAACCCTGGGAGCTATTTGCTTATAAAGGAACAATGCAAAATATTCAATATCTAATATATGATATATCTTTAATTGTAGTATAACTTATTTTACCCGTTACTGCAATAGTTAACTTTAGTTACAGCAATGTATACAAAAAGCCCGCCGCTAAATCTTGCGGCAGGCTTTAAATTTAGACTTGTTTTTTATCCTTAGCCACCGCTATAATTAAAATAAAAAACGGAGGCTTTTTTATGGTAAACGAAACTTTAAAAAATTACACCAAAGAACAATTAATTGCACTGATTGAAGATTACTGCAAAAACTGGCTGGCTATGGACGGAGTGTGGTTCCAATCCGTTGAGCGCAAATTCGGCATGGACGAAGCCATGGAACACGACCGCGCCATTTGGGAAAAGTTTACCGTTATCGAAGCCAAACGCATAAAAGCCTTTTTAAACCTGCCGGAACAAGCCGGTATTGAAGGCTTGAAACAGGCCTTAAAACTGCGCCTTTATGCCAACATTAACCATGATGAAATTATAATCGAAGGCAACACCTTAATTTACCGCACTTCAGAATGCCGCGTACAGCATGCACGCAGCAGCAAAAACATGCCGCTGCACCCCTGCAAAGACGTTGGCATTATTGAATACAACGGCTTCGCCAAAACCATAGACAGCCGTTTTACCTGTGAATGTTTAAGCTGCTATCCGGATATTACCGACCATACCTGCCACTGCTCTTGGAAATTTACTCTTTCTGATTAGCATCAGGCGTTTGTTCAGCGCCATTTTCCGTAAATTTATATTCAGTCTTTCCGGCAAGCGTTGTTACAGTGCCGCCCGTTTTCCACGGTGCGGCATTTTTTATTGTGCCCATAGTTACGTTACCGGCTTCATCAAAATAAACGCAGGTTTCCTTTTTAAACTCCACAAAACCAGCATTACTGTTATCAGCCATATTCTGCTGCCAAAAAGCCGGGCGAAGCTGCGTATCTTCCGCCAAAGTTCCCATTTTAACAGCGCCGCTGTCATAAAATTCCAAAATGGTATCATCAGCAAAAGTTACAAAGCCATACTGCCCTTCACCAAGGCTAACTATTGCCTTGCTTGCCACAGTACCGCTAAGCACCGTACCCTGTTTACTAAAAGTAACGGCGGTGTTATCTTTATAACGCAAATGACCATAGCTTGAAAGCGCTACGCTGTAAATACTGCCCGGCCAATAACGGTGGTGCCGCGGGAACCAGCCCCCGCCCGTATAAGCCGAAACAAAATAATGGTCATTAATAATGCGCTGCCACCCATGCGGGCGCAAATAAGTGTCATCAGCCAGCGTTCCGCTGATAACCTCGCCAACATCATTTAACCGTACTGCCGTTTTCTTTTTAAACTTTATGGTTTCGCCCACGCTCCACCCCTGCGGATGCAGCTCTGTATTTTTCTCTAAAGTACGGCTGCTTTCAGCAAAAGCTGCTGAGCAAGCCGTAAAACACAACAGCACTGCCATTATTACAAACTTTTTAAGCATTTTCATCACCTCTTAAATTTATTGTACAATTTATGGCAGCAAAATGTTGTGAAAAAATTAAAAATTATACTTCAAATAAATTTTTATTGCCAAAAACGCCAAAAGCCAAAGTTCTGCCTTTTCAAAACAAAAACTTTGGCTTTTACTTATTTTAGTTTCTCATTTACAATAAGCGATATTAAAGGCTGACTAATATTGAACAAGTTAGCCAAGAACATTTGACTTAAGCCTTCCTTGTGATACAGGCGGTAAATTTCGGCATTGCGCTCCACGCGCGTTTTAAACGGATTTACTTTTATTTGCTCAGTGCTTATTTCAAAACCGCTGTCGCAGATTACAAAAATTTTGCGCGTACCGTTGGCATTTTTTATTTTAAGTTCCCATGTAGGCATCCCGCTTTTACTGCGTGGGTTATACAGGCAAAATTCTATTGTGCCGTCACCGGCGATATGTTTTAAGGTTTCGTTGTCTAAAGTTGGGGCAGGCATGGTTTTTCTCCTTTTATGCTGATTTTATTTACTTTTTCGTCTTTGCATTTAGTTTTATATTTTTAATTTTCGTTATCACTTATTTTGATTATACCTTTGCAGATACATTTTACTTTTTATTATTGCTTTCTCATTCATCTTCATTCTTTTGACTGAGCAAAAGAATTTGGGATGCTAAATTTTATTCCCTATTCGGTCATAAAATTTGCCTGGCTTTGCTGGCACAATTATAAACTTCGCTTAAAGCTCGTTTCTAATTGGCGATTCAGCCAAATAAAACTCCTGCGGCGAGCGGATTTTTTAACGCAAGCATGTTTGTCTAAAAAC
>ERZ779889.1665-NODE-1665-length-21038-cov-39.836868_pt1 | contig 21038 bp, 17 predicted proteins | sample MGYA00511030_ERZ779889 | MGnify/ENA primary metagenome ERZ779889 (study PRJEB29588, sample SAMEA2160616) | human gut metagenome | biome: human gut; feature: human-associated habitat; material: faeces | place: Denmark | collected 2008/2010 ...
TTGTCGGCATTCTCAAGAAGACTTTCGAAGTAGATCAGATGCTTAAGATCTTTCATTTTTCGGCCTCATTTATTAAAAAATTTTAACTATATCTTCATGCAGACATCCCATGCGCGCCAGATGACGGTGCGCAGGTTGCCGATAGCTACACAGTCGCCGACTCTGTAGACCTTATTGTTATCCTTCCCGCCTACGGGAGTGGGAATAAAGCCGATGCCGTTTACAACACTGTCACACTCTACAAAGAAGGTGTCGCCGTTCTGAACGTTCTTAACAGTGCAGCCCTTGTCGGTGATTTCGGTAACGGTGGAGTGCAGATATACAGGAACCTTGTGATATTCCATTGCGTCGCGCAGGAAGGAGGTGTTTGCAAGGCAGGTAGCCTGAGCGGCAACGAGGTCACCTGCGTACTCGACGATGATAGGGTGTTTTCCGTAGTTGAGCAGCATATCGTAAGCTGCTTCGCAGGAGGACTGGCCGCCGCCTATAAACAGAACCTTATCGCCGACATCGACCTTATCCTTGAGCACCTGAGTGAAGGTGAGCGTCTTGTCAAAGCCTTTGATGTTGGGCATGGTTCTGGGAACCGAGCCGCTTGCTACGATGATGTCGTCAAAGCCGTGCAGAGTGCCGAGATCGTTGACCTCGGTGTTGAGGCGAACGTCGATGCCCTGCTTTTCGATCTCGTTGCGGTACCAGCGGATGAGCTCCTTGTCGTTTTCCTTGAAGGTCATTGCGGATGCGGTGAGGAACAGGCCTCCGAGCTCTCCGGCCTTTTCAAATATGGTGGGGATGTGGCCGCGCTGCTTGAGAACGAGCGCGCACTCCATGCCGCCGATGCCGCCGCCTATGATGGCGACTTTTTTGGCTTTCTTTGCGGGAACTATCTTGTAGCGATTGTGTTGCATGGTGGTCGGGTTCAGAGCGCAGCGTGCAAGATGCAGCGAGTCACCGAGATGCTGAATGTTGGGGGTGCCTGCGAACTTGGCCATGTTGAAGCAGCCGTTGTGACAGCGGATACAGGGCTTTATCTCGTTTTCGTTTCCAGCCTTTATTTTATGAATCCAGTCGTGATCAACGAGATTCTGACGTGCTATTGCAACTGCGTCGAGCTTGCCTGCCTTGATCTCCTCGGCGGCCTTAACGGGATCCATTCGCCCTGCGCAGACTACGGGCTTATCGGTGAACTTCTTAATATGCTCAACATACTCAAGGTTGCAGTTATCGGGCATATACTGAGGCGGATGTGCCCAGTACCAGGCGTCATAGGTGCCGTTGTCGCAGTTGAACATATCGTAGCCTGCATCGGCCAGATACTTGACTGCCCTCTCGGACTCCTCCATGTCACGGCCGAACTCCTTGAAGTCGGTCTCGTAGGGCATTGCGCCCTTACCCCAGTCCTTGGTCTTGGAAACGACTGAGTAGCGCAGGGAAACGGGGAAGTCCTTGCCGCATGCGGCCTTTATTGCCTGAACTATTTCAACGGGGAAGCGGAAACGGTTCTCGAAGGAGCCGCCGTACTCATCAGTGCGGTAGTTCATATTGCTGATGGTGAACTGGTCAAGCAGATAGCCCTCATGAACGGCGTGAATCTCAACGCCGTCAACGCCTGCATCCATAAGCTTTTTGGCGGTCTTTGCGAATGCATCGACCTGATCGTGAATCTCTTTAATGGTCATGGGACGGGACTTTATCTCGTCATACCAGCGGTTAGGAGTAGCCGAAGCCGATGCGGTGATATAGTCAAGGTCTGCTATGGGGCTTGCAAGCTTACCGAGCAGGGGGTGCTTAAGAAGGGTTACCATGGGCTTTGTGATAGCCATGGAGCGTCCCATGCCGGCTGCGAGCTGGATAAAGAGCTTGGAGCCGGTTTTGTGGAACTCCTTCATGTAAACGGCAAGATCCTTGAACATCTTGTCATTCTGGTACAGCCAGCGGCCGAGGATCGGATCCTTGATGCACTGCATACCGGGCAGGATAAGGCCGACGCCGTCCTGAGCGCGGTTAAGCAGGAAATAAGCCGCCTCCTTATCAAGATGGCTGGGCTCCATCCAGCCGAACAGGGATGTACCGCCCATCGAGCACTGGACGATGCGGTTGGGAATCTCGACATTGCCGATCTTCCAGGGGGTAAACAGGGCTTCATACTTAGGGTTCATTGCGTTTCCTTCCTTTTCCATATGTTTTTTACGCGATAGATATTATAAATGTCAGTATGTATGACATTTATAATTAAAAAACGGCAGAACCTCATTTTTGAAGTTCCGAAATGCCGTTAATCTTTACTTTTACTTTTTGCAGCGAAGCACTGCGTGAACATATCGCACATTGCGCGAAGCCTTTTGTGTGCGTCTATCTCTCCGGCGCTCGGTACGCCGACCGTAAGACGCTGCATCATGCCGAGAATGGAATCATAAGCGTTATAGTAAAGCTGCTTTATGTCAGCCTCGGGATCGACCGTTCCGTCCTCAAGCCCGCGCACTATGGCCAGCGAAAGGGGACCGGTGTATTCCTCAAAGCGCTCCGGCGGACGGTTTACTACCTTTTCGTTTTTCCCTGCGTTAAAGAGCGCGACCTCAGCGTCGAGTGAGAAGCGGATGCCGTCGGGATCCACAAACAGAATGTTTGAGTAGCTGTTTAAAATTATGGATATTTGCTCAATGCCGCTCAGTTGATTATAATCGTTATTGTCAAGCGCCCAGGCAATGTACTCCTTGGCTCTGTCCCAGTAGCAGAAGGCGGCGGCTATTACAATGTCGCTTTTCGTTGTAAAGTACCTGTACACCGAACGCTCGGTAAGGCCGGAGGCCTTTGCTATATCGGATACCGTAGTATTTGCAATGCCGTTATTTATGAAACAGTCAAGCGCTTTTTCCGTAACGAGCCGGATGTTCTGAGCTCTTACCTCTTCAAGTGACATATATATACCTCAAATTAAAATGTCATATTAACTGACATGAAGCATTATACACTCGAAAAATACGTTTTGCAAGAGCAAATAATTATTTTTTTCACATTATTTTCGGTTTTTTTTCCTTTGCTTTCTATTATATCGCCTGAGCTTTCTCGGATCGGGGATAAGAACGTCCACTGCGATATAACCTATGGCGAACAGAGCAATGACCGATATAACAAGAACTAAGCTTTCCATAGCAGCACCTCATCTCCTGGTCCAAATCTGCGGCGACAGCAGCAGAAGGAGCGGATATATTTCAAGCCTGCCAAGCAGCATGGCAAAGGATAAAACAAGCTTTGAAAATACTGAATAATCGGCAAAGCTTGCGCTCGGACCGACAAGTCCGAAGCCGGGGCCGACATTATTGATACAACTCACAGCAGCGGAAAAATTTGTTTCCAGACCAAACGGCTCGAAGCTTATCAGCAGAAATACGGCGCCTATTATAGCGATATACAGCGCAAAATAAGATAATACCTGCTTTTCGCCCTGAGCATCAACACGCCTCCCATTTAAAATAACGGAGCTGACCTCGCGCGGGCGCAGCGCCCGGCGCAGATCGTTTCGGGCTATCTGCATAAGAACGACAACTCGGCTCATTTTAAGTCCGCCCGCCGTAGAGCCCATACAGCCGCCGAAAAACATCAGAACGAGCAAAACAGCCTTGGCAAACTGAGGCCATTTGTCAAAATCGGCAGTTGCATATCCGGTCGTCGTAATGATCGATGATACCTGAAACGCCGAAAGGCGCACCGCATCTGAAATGCTTTTGTAAACGGGGAATATGCTGACGGTGATGACCAGCATTGAGGCAAGGCTTATTCCGAAATAGCACTTGAGCTCGTTAGATCTGAGCACCTCACGCCATCTTTTTATGAGCAGCAGATAATACATATTGAAGCTTACGCCGAACAGCATCATGAACACTGTTATCACCCACTGACAGAACGGAGAATAAGAAGCGATGCTGTCGGCCTTTATCCCAAAGCCGCCCGTGCCGGCGGTACCGAGAGCGTGAACGATGCTGTCAAACAGCGGCATACCTCCGCACAAAAGCAAAACGATCTCAATAATTGTCATAGCGAGATATATGTAATAAAGGATCTTTGCCGTCCCGCTGGAACGAGGGGTAAGCTTGTCAACGCTGTGTCCGGGCATCTCGGCGCGCAGAATATTTACCGAGCGTTCAGGTGTCTTTTCCATTACGGCCATTATGAAGACAAGAACGCCCATACCGCCAATCCAGTGAGTGAAGCTGCGCCAGAACAAAAGCCCATGGCTGAGAGACTCCACGTCAGTAAGTATCGAGGCGCCCGTTGTTGTAAATCCGGATACCGTTTCGAAAAATGCATCTGTAAATGAAGGGATGCTGCCGCTTATTACAAACGGGAGCGCTCCGAACAAGGATATTCCGAGCCATGAAAGGGCGACTATTGCAAGCCCGTCACGGGTATAAAGGCTTTTATTCTCACTGTGGCAGAGCTTTGTGAGAAGAAATCCGGCTACAGCCGCCGCCGATGAGGAGATGATAAACGCAAGCAGACACTTATCACCGTATATGACAGACACCGCAAGCGGCAGCAGCATGAGTGCAGCTTCGAGGATAAGTACTCTGCCAACTGTGTGTAAAACAAGCTTTATCTTCATTTGTCTATCACATCCGAAAGGTCGCACAGCTTTCTGCCGGCGGCAATTATTATCACACGGTCGTCCGGAAGAATAACATCATCACCGCAGGGAATAATGTTCTTGCCTCCGCGAATTATGCCCGCAAGCAGAATATCGGGCTTGAGCTTCAGGTCCTTTACGGGAATATTCGTGTAACCGAAATCAGAGGACACTACAAATTCAAGCGCCTCAACGGTTCCGTTCATGAGGCTGTAAAGCGTTTCCACTCTGCTGCCCATGGAGTTTTGCAGCGCACGGGCGTATTGAAGCAGCACGTCTGCCGTTATATGCTTCGGCGACACGGTGCATTCAACGCCAAGCTGTTCGGACAGCTCGTGATAGGCGTCCTGGTTGAGCTTCGCTATGACCTTGGGCACGCCGCGATCAAGAGCATAGTAGGATATCAGAAGGTTTTCCTCATCCATTCCCGTGAGAGCGACAAAGGCGTCCGCTCCGTCAAGCCCCTCCTCGTCCAGCAGCTCATGCTGTGCACCGTCGCCGCGGATAATCACGGCGCCCGTCCCGAGCGCAGCGGATATATCGTCACAGCGCTTGTCGTCCTTTTCGATTATTTTGACGCTGTTGCCGCTTCTAATGAGCGCATCGCTCAGATACTGCGCAATACGGCTCGCACCGAGCAGCATCACATGCTTTGCCCTCTTTTGCAGTATGCCCATGTTGCTAAGAAGCTTCTGCATGTCCTCTGGAGCGGCTATAAGTCCTAACTTATCACCGGCATGAAGGACAAAGCTGCCTCGCGGGATATGCGCCGTTTTTCCGCGAAGCACGGCGCACACGAGGAAGGACGCTCCGCTTTTGGCACGCAGTGATGCAAGAGTTGCACCGTCGATGGAGCTTTCCGGCTTCAGACATATCTCAGCCATCTCGAAGCGGCTGCGGGTAAAGCTTTCGCATCTTACGGCGGACGGGAATTTGAGAATGTTATATATTGCTTTCGCCGTGAGCTGCTCAGGGTTTATAACCATGGAAAGCTCAAGCTGCTTTTTTATAAAACCAAGGTTTTCGCTGCTGTATTCGCTGCCGCGAATGCGTGCAACAGTGTGCTTTGCGCCCATACGCTTTGCGAGAAAACAGCTGAGCATGTTAATCTCGTCCGAGCCGGTTGCCGCGATGAACAGCTCCGCGCTGCCGACGTCGGCGTCCGACAGAGTCTTGAAATGTGTACCTGCCGCGCATATGCCCATAACGTCATAGCTCGTTGTGACGTTATCGATGACCTCCCGGTCGTTATCAACGACCACTATCTCATGGCCTTCGCTTATAAGGCTTTGAAGTATGCTTTGGCCGATCTTGCCGCAGCCGACTATAACTATCCTCATTTGAATATTGCCTCGATTCATCTCTTCTATCTATGATAAAATATAGCACCTCGGGCATTATAATGGGATTAGAGGATGTGCCGGGACATTAAAGTTCTATTAAATTGCAGACTCTAAATGGAAAATACTTTTCGATTTGCGGCCGGTGTGTTATAATTGCGTCGGAAATGAGGTGTTGTAATGCAGCGCGAAGAGAAGATACTTGTCTGCCTTTCTGGCTCTGCGTCAAACGTGCGCGTTGTGCGTGCAGCGGCAAAGCTTGCCGAGGCGTTTAAAGGAACTCTTACTGCGCTGTTTGTCGAGCCAGCAAATCACTCAGTGCAGTCGGACGGGCAGCTTGAGGATAATATCCGCCTTGCGAAACGGCTCGGTGCGCAGATAACAACGCTCTACGGCGATGATGCGGCAACTGTCATAGCGGAATACGCACGCGTTTCGGGCTCGACCAAGATCGTCATCGGCCGAAGCCCCGGCAAGCGCGGCTTATTCTCCAAAAAGAGCATCGTTGACCGGCTGGGCGAGATAGCGTCGGATATGGATATATATATAATCCCCGACAAGCATGAGGTGAGGAATAAGGCGCCGGGCGCCCTGCTCGCGCAGGAGCGCTTCAGCTTGCGCGACACTATCGTTACAACACTTATGCTCTGCTTTTGTACAGGCATTGGCTATCTGTTTTCCGACCTTGGCTTTTCAACGGCAAATGTGATAGTTGTGTATATAATTGGTGTTCTCTCAATTGCCATGCTGACTGCCGGACGAAGCTACAGTCTTGCCGCGTCCATAATGTCGGTGCTTATATTCAACTTTTTCTTCACCGAACCGTATTTTTCGCTCTTTTCGGCTACAAGCCATATTATTACGTTTGTTGTCATGTTTGCCGCAGCACTGCTTATATCGTCGATAACGGCGAGAGTAAAGATACAGACGCGTCAAACGGCGCTGAGAGTTTACAGAACCGAGGTCCTGCTTGAAACGAGCCAGAAGCTCCAGCAGGCGCTCGGCATAGAGCAGCTGCTTTCCGTAACTGCGGCGCAGCTCGGCAAGCTTCTCGACAGAAGCATACTTATCTATCCTGCCGAGGACGTACACCTTGCCGAACCGCGGCTGTTCCCCGTGCATGAGGATGATGATTTCAGCACATATCTGACTGATTATGAGCTTGAGGCCGCTCAATGGACGCTTGAAAACGACCGTCGTGCGGGCAGCGGCACTGCCGTATTTCAAAAGGCAAGCGGTCTGTACATGGCCATTCACGCAAACGGGAGAGTGTTTGCCGTCGCTGGCATCGCAATGAAGGACGCCCCTCAGCTCGAGAGCTTTGAGAAAACGCTCACTGTTGCAATACTTGACGAGTGCGGGCTTGTGCTCGAAAACGAAAATAATCGACTTGAAAAGCGCAGAATAGAGGAAAAAGCACGGGCGGAGGAATTAAGGGCAAATCTCCTGCGTGCGATATCGCACGATCTGCGCACACCGCTTACCAACATATCCGGCACCGCTGCGCTGCTCATGGACAATGAGCTTCCCGAGAATAAACGACGGCAGATGTACACATCGGTGTACGATGATGCACAATGGCTGATAAACCTTGTGGAAAACCTTTTGAGCATAACACGCATGGAAGGCGGCAGCCGAATAGAAAACACTCAGCCGGAGCTTTTGGACGATGTGTTCCGCGAGGCCGTTTCGCATGCAGACAGGAAGCTTGGTGAGCACAAGCTCAGTGTTCAGCTCGGCGATGAGCTGCTTATGGCGTATATGGATGCGCGTCTTATCGTTCAGGTTATAATAAACCTGCTGAATAATGCTGTGAAATATACACCGCCCGGATCGCATATATGCCTTTCGGCCGCAGCGCGGGCAGACAGGGTGATTATAAGCGTTTCCGACGACGGAAACGGTATAGCCGATGATGTGAAAAACAAAATTTTCGATATGTTTTACACTTCGGGCAAAGCCAGCAGCGATGCACGGCGCGGCCTGGGACTTGGCCTTGCGCTGTGTAAAAGCATTGTTGAGGCGCACGGCGGCAGTATCAGTGTTTTAGATAATGTGCCGCACGGAGCGGTATTTACATTTGATCTTAAGAGAGCGGAGGTGCAGTCAGATGAATAAGCCGCAGATTCTGATAGTCGAAGACGATAACGCCGTTGCAAATCTAATTGCGGCGACGCTTGAGACACAGGACTATACATATAAGCGTGCCGGAAACGGAACGGAGGCTGTGATGCAAGCACTCTCCTGTAAACCTGATGTTATGCTGCTTGACCTTGGACTGCCTGATATGGACGGTGTTGAGATAATCAAAAAAATACGCTCATGGAGCAATATGCCCATAATCGTGGTGTCGGCGCGCAGCGAGGATTTCGACAAGGTTTCGGCTCTTGACGCGGGAGCGGATGACTATCTGACAAAGCCTTTTTCGGTCGATGAGCTTTTAGCCCGCCTGCGCGTAGCCTTGAGGCGGGTACGCTATGACAGCGACCGCCTCGGCGAAGAATCGAGCAGCTACGAAAACGGAGATCTCCGCATCGACTACTCCGCCGGATGTGCATTCATTTCCGATAAGGAGATACACCTTACTCCGATAGAGTACAAGCTCCTGTGCCTTCTTGCGAAAAATACAGGCAAGGTGCTCACTCACAATTATATTCTCAAGGAGGTTTGGGGCAGCCCCACTGCATCGGACGTTTCTTCCCTGCGTGTTTATATGGCAACTCTCCGCCGCAAAATAGAGAAAAACTCCAACGGTGTGCAGTATATCCAAACACATGTCGGCATCGGTTACCGTATGCTTAGAATAAATAAATAATTTGTCGCAATTGCACTAATTGTTAACAGAAATTTCGTGAAAAATCACTATAACTTGTGCTAAACTATACACAATATATACAATATATAATCTTTAAGGAGCGCGGCGCATGAACGAAGTAAAATCACCGAAAAAACCGCTTGTTTATTACTACACGATAGTTCTGATTCTCCTGCTGGTGTTCAATTTTGTGGCCATGCCATGGATATCGGAGCATCAGATCAAGGAAGTCGACTATAATACTTTTATCAATATGGTTGATAAGGGAGAAGTCAGCGCCGTCGAGATACAGGAGCAGAATAACCGCATCCTGTTCAAGGGCGATGAAAAAAGCGGCAAGATATATAAGACGGCAATGGTGCCGGACGAAGATCTCGTCTCACGTCTGCTGAAGGCCGGCGTTTCAACAACCGGAGAGGAGATAGAGCAGACCTCGGCGCTTGTCAGTATACTCGCCTGGCTGCTGCCGATTATAATATTTGTTGCTCTCGGCCAATACATGTCGCGCAAAATGATGGACAAAATGGGAGGCGGCAACTCCATGATGTTCAACATGGGTAAGTCCAATGCCCGAGTGTACGTCAAATCTGCCGAGGGTATAAAGTTTGCCGATGTTGCCGGTGAGGATGAGGCTAAGGAAAATCTCTCCGAGATTGTAAATTATCTGCATGATCCCGGCAAGTATAAGGAAATCGGCGCATCAATGCCCAAGGGCATTTTGCTCGTAGGCCCTCCGGGAACAGGTAAAACCATGCTGGCCAAGGCGGTGGCCGGTGAAGCAGACGTGCCGTTTTTCTCGATGTCGGGCTCGGAATTCGTCGAAATGTTTGTCGGCATGGGAGCAAGCAAGGTGCGCGACCTGTTCCGTCAGGCCAAGGAAAAAGCGCCCTGCATCGTTTTTATCGATGAGATTGACGCGATCGGCAAAAAGCGCGACGGTCAGCTCGGCGGCAATGACGAGCGCGAGCAGACGCTCAACCAGCTCCTGACCGAGATGGACGGCTTTGAGGGCAATAACGGCGTAATAATCCTCGCAGCGACCAACCGCCCCGAGTCTCTCGACCCGGCGCTCACGCGCCCCGGCCGCTTCGACCGCCGCGTGCCCGTCGAGCTTCCCGACCTCAAGGGCAGAGAGGAGATACTCAAGGTTCACGCACGCAAGATAAAGGTTGCCGAGGACGTTGATTTTGGCAAGATTGCCCGCATGGCCTCCGGCGCATCGGGAGCGGAGCTTGCCAATATAGTAAACGAGGCCGCACTGCGCGCTGTACGCGACGGCAGACGCTTTGCCAATCAGTCTGACCTTGAGGAGAGCATAGAGGTCGTCATCGCAGGCTATCAGAAGAAAAACGCCATCATGACCGACCACGAAAAGCACATTGTAGCTTATCATGAGATTGGGCACGCGCTCGTCGCCGCAAAGCAGACACACTCTGCACCCGTGCAGAAGATAACCATAGTTCCGCGCACCTCCGGCGCGTTGGGCTATACCATGCAGGTCGAAGAGGGCAACCACTATCTCATGAGTAAGGAAGAGATGGAAAACAAGATAGCTACCTTTACAGGCGGCCGTGCGGCAGAGGAGGTCGTTTTCGGCTCGGTAACAACCGGCGCTTCGAATGATATAGAGCAGGCTACAAAGCTGGCCCGCGCAATGATAACGCGCTACGGCATGAGCGAGGACTTTGACATGGTCGCCATGGAAACGGTCACTAACCAGTATCTCGGCGGCGATACCTCGCTTGCGTGCTCTGCCGAAACTCAGGCGCAGATCGACCGTCAGGTCATCGCGCTCGTTAAAAAGCAGCACGATAAGGCCGTTAAGATCCTGACCGAAAACCGCGAAAAGCTCGATGAGCTCGCAAGGTTTCTCTACGAAAAAGAGACCATCACCGGCGAAGAATTCATGGGAATACTCGACAAGTAAGTATAAATCCTCCGGCTTAGCCGGAGGATTTATACTTTACACCATGCTTTTGTAGTCGGCGCAGGGCTCAACATTGTCGGGAGGGAAGAACTCGTCGACGGGGAAGCTTATGCGGCCGAACATCGTGCAGGGGTCATCCTCGTTTGAGCCCACGCACTCCTTTTCCGGAAGACAGTAGTCATAAGCCGGGATAAGAAGCTGAGTGTTTCGCTCGAGGCGGATGATTGAAAACTGCCCGAGAGTAACATAAACGTGACGCGTACCGCCCGTGACGGAGATATCCTCGCCGAAGGAGTCGAGTATGCTCTGCGGAATATCGCGCTGATCGATGCCGGGATCGGGCAGTGCGGTCTCGGCAAGCGTCATGTGCAGTGCAATGGGATCAACGGCGTCGACCTCGGCAAACGGCATGCTGCTGTCGCTGCTTGGAATGCAGCAGTTTCCGGAGGAAAAGCTTCTTACCCTGCCCTCAGAACCGAAGAGCATAACGCGCTTATCGAACACCGCAAGCCCCGTAAATGCCTGATTCGCCGGGAACGTCTCGCCGCTTATTTTGTAAAAGTAGGTGACGTCAACCGTGTAATAGCCGCGGTTGAGACAAATTCCATTCACCTTCACCTCGCATTGCAGAAGCTGAGCGCACTTCGGGCGCACGCTGAACGCGCTCTCTATGTAGGGAAGAGAGCTCACCGTGGGATAAACGCGCAGATCCTCGATGCAGTCCTTGTCGCGGCAGGCATCCATTATCTTTCTCGTATTGATACAAACGGCCTGTTTTATGCAGTCATTATCATTGACCGGACCGGGCACGACCCTGTCTGCCATAAATATACCTCCCAGGATGGAATTGAAGAAAACTTCAATACAGTCTATGCGCACTGTTCCAAAATGTGAAGAATATTGGATTTACAAAAAGAAAAGTATGTATTATTATATATGTTAGGAGTAATAGGTGAGGTGGGAAGATGAATAAAAAGATTTGGCTTATCCTAATAGCCGTTGAGGTGCTTATACTTTTCGCAATGATCCTGGCGGATTTCGGAGTTCTGCACATGGCATCCGCACCGGGATCGCCCAGGAGCATTATATTGCACATAACAACTGTTGTGATCATCTTTGCGTGCCTTGATGCTTATAAAAAGAGTAAATAACGTTTACCTGCTTAGACTTTGAATGTATAATATCATTTCCGGGAGAGTGCTATGGAACGATACGGCTTTATCCATGAGAAGCTTGACATAAAAATTCTAATATTGTTTATTCTCCGCCGTCTGCCGGGCATAGTTGCGCCAATTGATCTTCAGGATTTCACGCAGCAGTGCGATGAGGGCTTCGGCTATTTCGAGTATTCCGACTGCCTTGCCGAGCTTATAGAAAGCGGCCTCGTTATCGAGGAGGAAAACGGTCTGCGTGTCAGCAAGCGCGGCGCGGACGCCGCCGAGACTGTTGAGAGCAGTCTGCCTTTTTCCGTCCGCAAAAGGGCGGAGAAAATAATCGCTCCGGAGGCCGAGAGGCTGCGGCGCCTGTCCATGATTACCGCGCAGCACCGCAATCGTGACAGCGGCTGCTTTGTTACCCTTGCCATGAGCGACGGTAAGGGCGAGATCATAAGGCTCAATATCCTCTCGTCGGGCGAGCAGCAGGCAGAGCGCATCGAGGAAAACTTCCGCGACAGGGCGGAGGAAATATACTGCAAAATAATCGCGCTTTTAGATAAGAAGCCCGAGAATAAAAAAGGGTAAAAAACGCCCATCTCAAATGGGCGTTTTAATATTATTACTATATTATACTGTGTATACCAGGAGGAAAACCATGGAGATCAGAATCCCGGACGGATACAAAAGCATACTCAGCGTTTACGATACGCAGAAGGCCATAAGCCTTTTAAAGCGCCTGTTTGAGGACAGGCTTGCGGCACTTTTAAATCTCTACCGCGTGTCCGCGCCCTTGTTTGTTGACTCTAATTCCGGACTTAACGATAACCTGAACGGCTATGAGCGCCCCGTATCCTTCGATATTCTCCGCTCGGATACGACCGCGCAGGTCGTGCAGTCGCTTGCAAAGTGGAAGCGTCTTGCGCTCAAGCGCTATAACTTTTTCCCCGGCAAGGGGCTTTACACCGATATGGATGCTATCCGCCGCGACGAGGACGAGCTGGATAATCTGCACTCGGTCTATGTTGACCAGTGGGACTGGGAGAAGGTCATCCTTGCGGAAAACCGTAATATCGACTATCTCAAGCTCACCGTAATGGACATAGTAAAGGCTCTGTGCGACACACAGGACACCATGCAGGCTATTTACCCTCAACTCCAATGCCTGCCGAAGCTCGAACGAAATGTTACCTTCATAACCTCGCAGGAGCTCGAGGACATGTACCCTGATATGACGGCAAAGCAGCGCGAGAACGCCTTTACCCGCGAGCACAAGACCGTGTTTATAATCGGCATCGGCGGCGCTCTGCGCTCCGGCAAGCCGCACGACGGCCGTGCACCAGACTATGACGACTGGTCGCTCAACGGCGATATCCTGTTCTGGTGCGATTGGCTCGACTGCGCTATGGAAATATCGTCTATGGGTATCCGGGTCGATCCGGAGTCGCTGGACAGGCAGCTCAGACTTTCCGGCTGCGATGACCGCAGAGTGCTTCCGTACCACAGGATGCTCCTAAACGGCGAGCTGCCTCTCACCATCGGAGGGGGCATAGGCCAGTCACGTGTATCCATGCTCCTGCTCGGTAAAGCGCATATCGGCGAGGTGCAGGTGTCCATATGGGATAAGCACACCGATAAGGTCTGTGCCGAAAAGGGAGTAATGCTCCTGTAAAAAGCCGCATAAGGTATGAATATGGATTTCATAGAACTTGTAAAAGTAATAATAATCGGCATAGTTGAGGGCATAACCGAGTGGCTGCCCATTTCGAGCACAGGCCATATGCTGCTGGTGGATGAGTTTATTCACATGAATGTAACGCCCGAGTTTCGCGAGATGTTCCTGTACGTCATCCAGCTCGGAGCGATACTGGCCGTCATAATCCTCTACTGGGGCAAAATGTGGCCGTTTCAGAGCAGGAAGAAAAACGGCAGCGCTATAAAAAAGGATACCTTCATCCTCTGGTTCAAGGTCGTTATAGCCTGCATACCCGGCTTTATCGCTTATTTGATCTTTGACTTTGTCGATAACTGCTATGTCGTTGCGGCAGCGCTTATAATCTACGGTATACTTTTCATCGTAATCGAAAATTGGAACCGCGACCGCGAGCCGAGAGTGAAAACCCTCGAAGAGATATCGTATAAGGATGCGCTCATTATCGGCCTGTTCCAGGCGCTTTCGATCATTCCCGGTACCTCGCGCAGCGGCTCGACGATCATCGGCGGCCTTGTGATCGGGGTATCGCGCGTTGCGGCGGCGGAGTTTACATTCTTCCTCGCCGTACCCGTCATGGTCGGTGTGTCGCTTCTGAAGCTCCTTGCGTTCGGCTTTGACTTCACGAGCGCAGAGCTCATAACGCTCATCGCCGGCTGCGTCGTCGCCTTCCTTGTGTCCGTTGCGGTAATCAAGTTCCTCATGAGCTATATAAAGAAAAAGGACTTCAAGATCTTCGGCTGGTACCGCATCATACTCGGCGTTGTAGTCATAGTGTATTTTCTGCTAAAGTGAAAAATTTTACCCCCCATTGGACGATGGGGGGCTTTTTTAGCTGACGAGAGCCGAACCCCTGCCGCCTGTCAGCAGCTCTTTTCGGCGCTTTCCGCCTTTTTCTCTTTTATGGGCGTCAGCCCATCTGCATCGAAGAAAGACGAAAATCACCTGAAAATTGCAAGCTGACAGGTGCCTTGCAGTTTTGGCAGAGCCGATTTTTGCTCAGGCGAGGCAAAGCCCGCAGGGAATACTGACGTATTGACAAGGGCTTTAACGAAGTATGAGTGAAAATCAGCCTGCCAAAACCGACAGGTGTTCGACTCCCGTCAGCTATGCCGAATCGTTGCCATATGGTGTTAGCATGTGCCCGTTTTGAAAGGAGCACAGACAATGAAGCTTAAAAACACATTATGCATATTACTTATATTAATAATGCTCATAAGCCTCGGCGCATGCGGCAAGACTACCGCGCCGAGGGCGACGGCTTTGCCGAACACCGCCGCCGAAACGCAGACGGAGTATCGCCTGACGGCAAAGCTCACCCCGGCTGATACAGAGAGCAAGAGTCTGGCAGCACATTTTACGGAGACCGCCGTCATAAGCTTTACAAACACAAGCTCTGATGTATGGAAGCGCATCTGTCTGCGCGATTACGCGGCATCTAATCTCGAGCTTGAAAACAATATGGGCGGCGAATACACGCCCGGCAGCATACGCGAGGTGCTCGATTCGGCAGGCAATACGCTTAAATTCGAGGCGCAGAAGGATAAGTCCGTCGTATACGTTACGCTCTCGTCGCCCCTGCGCCCGGGCGAGCGCACGACAGTAACAGTTGATTACTCGACCGAGATACCATGCGGAGGTGAGCGGCTGTGCTGGTATCCGAGCGGGGACTACGGCTCAAAGAGCGTTACCTGCCTTTCGCAGGCATATCCAATGCTCGCCGAGTACGTTGACGGCAAGTGGAACGAAACGCCGTATTTTGCCGACGGCGAGTGCTTCTTCTCGCGCTGCGCAAGCTTTGAGATGACCCTCAGCGTTCCCGAGGGCTGTACCGTCGTATCCACCGGCAGCGAAACGCAAAACTCCGACGGAACCTGGACATTAAAGGCTGATAAGGTGCGCGACTTTGCCGTCATCGTCGGCGAGAGCTTTGAAAAGCTCACGGCCAGGGTCGGCGACGTTACGGTAAACAGTTATTACAATTCTGCCGCTGACGGCGATAAAAAGCAGGGCGAGATCTCCCTCAAGGCCGCCGTCGATGCAGTGAACGCTTTTGAAAAAGCCTGGGGTAAATACCCTTACGATACGCTCGATGTCGTTCAGGCGCCGTATAACTCCGGCGGCATGGAGTACCCCGGCATGGTGCGCATATCGGATTCCTATGCAGGCAGTCTGGAGCTTGTTGAGGGCGAAGTCGGTAAAATGCTGCGCCTTGATGTTGCGCACGAGGTCGCGCACGAATGGTTCTACGCCGCCGTCGGAAACGACCAGTACCGAGAGGCGTGGCTGGATGAGAGCTTTGCCGTGTACGGCGAATATGTCTATCAGCTTTATACAGGCGAGAGCGAGTCGGACGTTCGGGAGCGAGTCATGGCCTTTGACGGTGTGCTTCCGCAAAAGTACATTGACCTCAGCGCCGATAAATACTTCAGCGAGGGAACGGGCTACGGCGACTATATACACGCCGTATACAAGGTCGGACCGCAGTTTTTGTGGAAGCTGCGGCAGGCGATGGGCGCTGACAGCTTTGATGATTTCATGCACACATGGTATACAGAGCATATGTTCAAGGAAGTGACCACCGCCGACTTCCGCGAAGCTATTGAAAAAGCCGCGCCGGGCGGCGAGGTCAGAGCACTGCTGAGTGAATATCTTTCTCCGGCGTGATAAAATAAAATAACACAAGGCAGTAGTCGGTTGACTACCGCCTTGTTTTTGCTTATAATTGCCGTGAAACATAAAAGCATGGAGTAAAGCATGAGAAATATAGACGCAAAATTAATTGAAGATACCGTCGCACGCCTGTGTATCGAGGCAAACCTTTGCCTGCCGGACGACGTTACAGCTGCCATCGAGCGTGCCGAAAAGGAAGAACCCTGGTACGGTGCAAAAAAAATACTATCACTTTTGGGCGATAACGTCCGCATTGCGTCGGAAAAAATGCTCCCCGTGTGCCAGGATACGGGCATGGCCTGCGTTTTTCTTGAGCTCGGACAGGATGTGCATATTGACGGGAATATTGAGGAAGCGGTCAATAACGGCGTACGCCGCGGCTACGGTGACGGCTATCTTAGAAAAAGCGTGGTGTGCGATCCTCTGCGCAGAGTCAACACCGGCGATAACACGCCGGCGCTTTTAAGCGTAAAGCTCGTGCCGGGCGAGAGCCTGCGCATAACCGTCATGCCCAAGGGCTTCGGCAGCGAAAATATGAGTGCGCTGAAAATGCTTAAGCCCGCCGACGGCGTTGAGGGTGTGAAGCGCTTCATTCTGGAAACGGTCGAAAAGGCCGGAGCAAATCCATGCCCACCGATAATCGTCGGAGTCGGAATAGGAGGAAGCTTCGACAAGGCTGCATACCTTGCAAAGCATGCGCTCCTGCGCCCGCTCGATGAGCCGAATCACGATGAGTATTACGCGGCGCTCGAAAAGGAGCTGCTGAGTGGGATAAACGCCCTCGGCATAGGGCCGCAGGGCTTCGGCGGTAAAACAACGGCACTGGCAGTGCTGATAGAGAGCATGCCCACGCACGTTGCCGGACTGCCCGTCGCTGTCAATATAAGCTGCCACGCCACTCGGCGCAAAAGCGCAAGTCTGTGAGGTACACGATGGAATACAGGATAAGCGCTCCGGCATGCGTGCAGGAGCTCAGAAAACTCAAAGCAGGTGACAGCGTGCTGCTGTCCGGCACGGTGTACACCGCACGCGACGCCGCGCACAAGCGCATATGCGAGTGCCTGGACAGAGGCGAAAAGCCGCCGTTTGACCTAAATGGCAGCGCCGTATACTATGTAGGCCCGACCCCGGAGCATGACGGCTGCTGCATAGGCTCGGCAGGGCCTACTACCTCGGGCAGGATGGATGATTATTCTCCGCGCCTTCTCGATGCGGGGCTGAAGATCATGATCGGCAAGGGCAACCGCAGCAAAGATGTTGTGCGGTCAATGGTGCAAAACGGAGCCGTATATTTGGCAGCAATCGGCGGAGCGGGTGCTCTTATGGCGGCATCTATCGAAGAAGCGGAGCTTGTCTGCTGGGAGGATCTCGGCTGCGAGGCCGTGCGAAGACTCAAGGTAAAGGATATGCCGCTGACGGTTGCCATCGACAGCGAGGGAAACGATCTGTATAAGCTCGGCAGAGCACAGTATTTAAAAGAGGTAGAAAAATAATGGATTACGCAAAGGAATCACTGAAACTGCACTATGAGCTCAAGGGCAAGATCGAGATCGCGGCGCGTACAAAGGCAAACGACCGCCAGTCTCTCAGCCTTGCATACACCCCCGGCGTTGCCGAGCCATGCCTTGAGATACAAAAGGATGTGAATAAAAGCTATGAGCTCACCCGACGCTGGAACACGGTTGCTGTCGTAACCGACGGTACGGCCGTTCTCGGACTGGGCGACATAGGCCCTGAGGCCGGAATGCCTGTCATGGAGGGGAAATGCCTTCTGTTCAAGGAATTCGGCGGAGTTGACGCCATACCGCTGTGCATCCGCAGCAAGGATGTTGACGAGATCGTGAACACCGTCGCGCTTCTGGCCGGCTCCTTCGGCGGTATAAATCTTGAGGATATCTCCGCACCGCGCTGCTTTGAGATCGAGCGTAAGCTCAAGGAGCGCTGTGATATCCCCGTTTTCCATGACGATCAGCACGGAACTGCGGTCATAATGCTCGCGGGGCTCATAAACGCCCTCAAGGTCGTCGGCAAGCGCCTTGAGGATGTGAAGATCGTGACCTCCGGCGCCGGTGCTGCCGGTATTGCGATCATAAAGCTTCTCGTATCTGCCGGAGCGGGAAACGTCGTTATGACCGACCGCACAGGTGTGATATATAATGGCCGCCCCGGTCTCAACCCGGCAAAGCAGGAGATAGCCGAGATAACTAACCCCGCCCGCGAGAGCGGCAGCCTTGCCGATGCGATAAAGGGTGCGGATGTGTTCATCGGAGTCTCTGCGCCCGGCGTTCTGACTGCCCAAATGGTGCAGTCCATGGCTAAGGACGCGATAGTATTTGCCTGCGCAAACCCCACGCCGGAGATATTCCCGGACGAGGCAAAGCGCGCCGGAGCCGCGGTCGTCAGCACCGGCCGCAGCGACTATCCCAATCAGATCAACAATGTCCTCGCATTCCCAGGCATATTCCGCGGAGCGCTGGATGCCCGCGCATCGGACATAAACGACGAGATGAAGTTTGCCGCCGCATATGCTCTTGCAGGCATGGTCAAGGACGCAGAGCTAAGCTGCGATAACATTCTGCCGCAGGCCTTTGACGTGAGTGTGGGCGAGACCGTGGCCGAAGCGGTCAGGGAGGCCGCAGTCAAAAGCGGTGTTGCAAGAATATGAAAAAACGTCTCTTTGGCGCGTCGGCAGGTATAATTGCCGTCATTCTCGTGTTCGGCATCGTGAGCTTTCTGCTCACGCCCTACGCGAAGACCTACTCGGCAGCGCACGTTTCGCAAGCGAAAAAGCAGATAGCCCTCACGTTTGACGACGGGCCCGGCAAGCACACCCGGCAGCTCCTTGACGGACTGCGCGAGCGGAATGTCAAGGCAAGCTTCTTCCTGATGGGCAGCAAGGTCGAGCGAAGACCGGAGCTCGTCAAGACAATGCACGACGACGGCCACCTCATAGGCTGCCACACATGGTCGCATATAAGCTTTTTCGAGCACACCGATGCCGAAATAAAGGACGAGATAGACCGCACCAATACGCTCATCGAGAGCATAACGGGTGAGCGCCCCAAATTTCTGCGTCCGCCATATGGCTACTATACCGGCGCGATTCTAAATAAGATAGACAGCATTGCGATACTCTGGTCTGCCTCACCGCGTGACTGGGTGCATATCGATGAGGAATACATCTACAACTGGTTTTTGGAGCACGCTCGCGACGGCGATATAGTCCTGCTGCACGACACGAAGGACGCCACCGTTCCTGCCGTGCTGCGCGCCATAGACGCGCTGACCGAGCAGGGCTTTGAATTTGTCCGCGTCGACGAGCTTCTGTGCCGCAACGGCGATAAGCTCGCCCCCGGCCTCGCTTACCGCTTCTGCCCCTATGACAGCAGAGCATGGTATATTTGAATAGTGCCAAAAGCTCTCCCGTTTTTGTAAACGGGAGAGCTTTTGCGGAAAAACCGCAGCTGTCAAAAGGTATACCTTTTGCAACGGCATCGATCCTGCTCGCGCTGAATATCTCGTGCTCCTTGCCGCAGTCGGGGCATTTGAAGCAGCTCATGTTCTCGACGATGCCGAGCACCGGAATTGTTCATAAGCTTTGCCATGTTAACGGCCTTGGCCACGATCATGGACACCGGCTCCTGAGGCGAGGTGACGATAATGATGCCGTCGATGGGCAGTCGCAAACGGCATCACCAACGGCACAGGTAACGGCCGCTTCTCGCCGAACGACACCTGCACCCGCGCCCAGGTCGTAACATTCCTCTACAGAGCACAGTAAGCAGCATAACATGAGAATAAAAAGCACCGCATGGTTTCCCATGCGGTGCAATTTAATTATATGGTATTATCCGTTGAATGCAATGCCGTCGGTGCTGTCAAGCGGGGCAATGCTTATCCAGGTCTTGCCGATGCTCAGGTTGAGGGGAGTGCCGTCCTTGAGCGTGTAGTGGAAGTTGTCGGCACGGTCGGCGCGAGACCAGTTTATCTCAACATACTTGCCGCCGGTGAAGAAATAGCCGGTGCCGGAGCCCGTCAGCTCCATGGCCTGACGGCCGTAGCTGTCGATAGTCTTGGTCGGGATATTCAGGACGATAACGTTTGCAAGGTCAATCGAGCTGTTATTGCCGCCGTCGGCGTACTCGGTGCCGCTTATAAATGCATTATAGCACTTCTTGTCGGCATTGTACTTGAAGGTCGTCTTATAATAGCCATAGGGTACGGTGAAGTCGTTAGCGGAGCTTGTGCACTGGGAAGCGGCATCGGCCGAGAACTTGAGACCGTAGCCGGTGTCGTAGCTGCTTGCGTGCTTGAGCTCGTAATTGTTTGCCGCAAAGGAGGCAAGCTTGCTTCCGTCGGCAAACAGAGTGTGCTCAACGTTCTTGCCCTGGCTCAAACGGGTCTTATCGCGGTAATAGCAGGATGCCTCGCCGGAGCGTGCGCCGCGGACGCCGTCGATGTTGTCGATGCCGAGGGACTTGATGTCCGAATAGGCCTGCTCGCTGCCGCCGGCGTGGACGTAGATCGCGTCATAGGCCTGCGCCATGCTTATGTAATAGGGTCTTGCGCTGCGCAGCGAGCCTACGGTAACTCCGTCAACATCGTTAAACACTGCCATCATGCGTGTTATGCCGCCCTCGGCGAGTGCCTCATAGATAATTGAAGCCTGCGACAGACCGACGCAGGGACGCGCATCGGGGTGGTTATTTATCATGACACAGTACGGACGCAGATCACTCTTGTCCTCGCTGACCTTTTCGCCCGTCAGTGGATTGATAGGACCGCTTACTACTT
>ERZ779889.1666-NODE-1666-length-21030-cov-9.445244_pt1 | contig 21030 bp, 13 predicted proteins | sample MGYA00511030_ERZ779889 | MGnify/ENA primary metagenome ERZ779889 (study PRJEB29588, sample SAMEA2160616) | human gut metagenome | biome: human gut; feature: human-associated habitat; material: faeces | place: Denmark | collected 2008/2010 ...
CAGCTGCCGGAGCGGTGCTTAAGCCGCAAGGCGGGAATTGTGCGGTGTTGCCCTATCCTCACTCCCCTTTTGGTGAGCGGCTAGCCTGCAATTCGACGTATTATTGAGGTTACCATTTCTATCCACACTCTCCTTGCGGAGAGCGATACGTTGGGGGCAACCAAGGCCGATGCGGCATTTCTATCCACACCCTCTCACAGGGAATGACTGGCATTTATTCATGGCTCTGGTAATGTTACACAAACTTTTACCGATGTTTGTGAACAGAAAAACAATCGTACTGGGCACTGGCATGGAATTTTTGCTGGCTCAAACACTCGTGCATTTATTTCATGTTCCGCTTCTGCTATTTTGTGCAGGCAATGCTTATTTCATCAGTTTCTGCAGCGTTTTCAGCAGCTCATCCACAACTTCGTCATTCCCGGCACGGATATCATCCGCCACACAGGTGCGGATATGGTTTGCCAGCAGCTCACGGTTGAACGCGTTCATCGCCGCCGTTACCGCCGCCGACTGCACTAGAATATCCGGACAATACGCTTCGTTTTCCACCATCCCACGGATGCCCCGAATTTGCCCTTCGATCCGGTTCAGTCTGTGGACCAGGCTTTTATACTCTTCTTCACTGCGATGCTTTGTTTTGTGTGCACAGCAGCAACACGGTTCCTTCTTTTCGTTTTCCTGCATTATGTTACCCTCCCATCACATGCAAGGTACCCCGGAGGGGTATATTTACTATATACCCCTCCGGGGTACCTTGTCAAGTAGATAATATAATATTTTTATATTATTTTATGTGAGAGTTTTTTACTATAGCAATTTTTAAAATTAAAGCGGATATCCGCATGAACAAAACCACCCTGAACAGTCAGAAAGAGAAACATTCCATGCTCTCCTTGCGGAGAGCGACGTCTGTTGCGCTGCCCGGTCTGCGGCTGCACCTTGATTTCTATCCACGCTCTCCTTGCGGAGAGCGACAGCTCATTTTGCCAGTCAAATTCACAGCGTGGGCATTTCTATCCACGCTCTCCTTGCGGAGAGCGACCGGGAACGATCGGCGCGGCTGCTGGTACAGCTGCTATTTCTATCCACGCTCTCCTTACGGAGAGCGACGCATGAGTCGCTGCACGGTCGCGGGCTCCTGCCGATTTCTATCCACGCTCTCCTTACGGAGAGCGACCAACGCCGTCAGAATAGCTTAAATCGCTCCCATAATTTCTATCCACGCTCTCCTTACGGAGAGCGACCACCAAGCATGATCAGGCAACCAACACCCACCGGATTTCTATCCACGCTCTCCTTACGGAGAGCGACCGCCCGTCCGCGATGTTATCCAGTGGGAGGGAATATTTCTATCCACGCTCTCCTTACGGAGAGCGACGCATTATACTGAGAAACAGAATCAGCCTTAGCGCCGATTTCTATCCACGCTCTCCTTACGGAGAGCGACGATCACGTAGCTTTTTATCAATGTCGAAAGTCTGGATTTCTATCCACGCTCTCCTTACGGAGAGCGACCGAGAGTGGCGAGGACACCAACGACAGTGGTAACAATTTCTATCCACGCTCTCCTTACGGAGAGCGACATAACAGAGGGGTCAATCTGTTTCGATTCAAGCATTTCTATCCACGCTCTCCTTACGGAGAGCGACTTTACGCAAATTTTGACGGGTTCTACTGGTGGGTAATTTCTATCCACGCTCTCCTTACGGAGAGCGACCACCCATGACTTTACGGCATTGAACGACATACTTATTTCTATCCACGCTCTCCTTGCGGAGAGCGACGAGCCGGGCAGCTGTTCCCGCCATCTTCCCCAGCGATTTCTATCCACGCTCTCCTTGCGGAGAGCGACTGCGTATTTGCCGTTCGATTCCGCCACGCCGGAAGATTTCTATCCACGCTCTCCTTGCGGAGAGCGACGTGTCCGAGCGGGAGCTACAGCCACAAACATGGAATTTCTATCCACGCTCTCCTTGCGGAGAGCGACTTGTTCGCCTTGCAAAGCTCTGCGAAGTAGCTTTATTTCTATCCACGCTCTCCTTGCGGAGAGCGACTTGGGGTCTCCCTGAAAATTCGCCCGGAATTGCTGATTTCTATCCACGCTCTCCTTGCGGAGAGCGACTGTAATGAAATCGCTGGAAGAAATCCACCCATACATTTCTATCCACGCTCTCCTTGCGGAGAGCGACGCCCACCAAAACCGCATAAACAAGTCCCTGCCTTATTTCTATCCACGCTCTCCTTGCGGAGAGCGACAATGCTGGAAAAGGCACAAATGCAGGAAAAGCCAAAAATTTCTATCCACGCTCTCCTTGCGGAGAGCGACCGACAAAGTACTTGAAGCTGTTAGCAGGAACGGGATTTCTATCCACGCTCTCCTTGCGGAGAGCGACAATGGGCGAAAGAGCCTAAATGCTCTTGCAGAATATTTCTATCCACGCTCTCCTTGCGGAGAGCGACCAAATTTTCACCGCGTGAGGTACAATACAGTTGATATTTCTATCCACGCTCTCCTTGCGGAGAGCGACGACACAGACTGGGAAATCGTAAACGTTCCTAAAATTTCTATCCACGCTCTCCTTGCGGAGAGCGACCGGCATTTGTCGCAATTAATCCCTTTGCACTCTTATTTCTATCCACGCTCTCCTTGCGGAGAGCGACTGGGGTCTCCCTGAAAATTCGCCCGGAATTGCTGATTTCTATCCACGCTCTCCTTGCGGAGAGCGACCTGGCATTTAGGCATCCCGGATGATACATTCTTATTTCTATCCACGCTCTCCTTGCGGAGAGCGACTTGCAGAGGTTGACGGTGAAGACACAAGCAGCGGAGATTTCTATCCACGCTCTCCTTGCGGAGAGCGACCAACAATCACGGGGATCATATATTCGGACAGAAAAATTTCTATCCACGCTCTCCTTGCGGAGAGCGACGACCTGCATCGCGGCGAGATGGTGCTAACGGCGCGGATTTCTATCCACGCTCTCCTTGCGGAGAGCGACCGTGCAACATCGTTTGCGGTTAGTGTTGCAGAAAATTTCTATCCACGCTCTCCTTGCGGAGAGCGACCAGAAGCAGACGGCATTGTTGATGTTATAGGTGAATTTCTATCCACGCTCTCCTTGCGGAGAGCGACTCCCCGAAGGTGTTAAAGGTAAAGCGCACCACAGCGGATTTCTATCCACGCTCTCCTTGCGGAGAGCGACTCTACGCAAATTTCGATGGGTTTTACTGGTGGGTAATTTCTATCCACGCTCTCCTTGCGGAGAGCGACTTATTTCTCTGCTGTAATGCGGCAAAACCCCGGCATTTCTATCCACGCTCTCCTTGCGGAGAGCGACCCGGGATAGCCGAAACAGCCAAAACATCAATAGGATTTCTATCCACGCTCTCCTTGCGGAGAGCGACCCGTCCAAAACACGAAGATTGACAAACTTAATGATTTCTATCCACGCTCTCCTTGCGGAGAGCGACCGTTACAGTCTTAGGCATTCAGCACAGAGTGGGTATTTCTATCCACGCTCTCCTTGCGGAGAGCGACCCAGAATATTTCTTGACTTGACATTTCATAAGAATTTCTATCCACGCTCTCCTTGCGGAGAGCGACCCCGTGTTGTCACTGCCTTTTGGGGCAGTGTGGATAATTTCTATCCACGCTCTCCTTGCGGAGAGCGACAGGCCGAATCACGGAAAACGGAACAAAAAAGTTAAATTTCTATCCACGCTCTCCTTGCGGAGAGCGACAAAAGCACACCCGCAAAGCCATTTTCAACTTCTATTTCTATCCACGCTCTCCTTGCGGAGAGCGACAACGTGAAAGTGCGGATGATATGTACCAGTAACAATTTCTATCCACGCTCTCCTTGCGGAGAGCGACGTTAACACATCCTTAGCGTTGTCGGCTTTGGGTGATTTCTATCCACGCTCTCCTTGCGGAGAGCGACGTGGCCGGTCAAGAGTTGTACTATGTCAAATCCATTTCTATCCACGCTCTCCTTGCGGAGAGCGACCCATTTTCGCGGTGCGGCCGTATGACGCGCCGATATTTCTATCCACGCTCTCCTTGCGGAGAGCGACGCTGCCGTCCTGGGAACTGTACCAGATGTTGCGCATTTCTATCCACGCTCTCCTTGCGGAGAGCGACTAACACTAATCTGGGACGTCATCGCGGTAATGACGATTTCTATCCACGCTCTCCTTGCGGAGAGCGACTTGATATGTCAAGCGCCTATCCTGCCGTGCAATGCATTTCTATCCACGCTCTCCTTGCGGAGAGCGACCAGACATAAGACCAGCAAACTTATCATCAATATCTATTTCTATCCACGCTCTCCTTGCGGAGAGCGACGCATTAAGCCAATCTTCAGCGAAATCAACACCAGAGATTTCTATCCACGCTCTCCTTGCGGAGAGCGACTTGCGCCGGTCGGCCTCGATCTGGTTGGAAAGATATTTCTATCCACGCTCTCCTTGCGGAGAGCGACTGGTTGCCTGATCATGATTGGTGGCTCCGGTGCTGATTTCTATCCACGCTCTCCTTGCGGAGAGCGACCGTACGGACGTATCAACGACATTTCCCGGCTCATATTTCTATCCACGCTCTCCTTGCGGAGAGCGACCGTGGCAGGCTCCTGCCTAAATGGTGTCATAGGATTTCTATCCACGCTCTCCTTGCGGAGAGCGACATCGGGCAGCAAGGGCAGACCGGCAACGCAAGCGATTTCTATCCACGCTCTCCTTGCGGAGAGCGACCTCATTGACCCCGAAATTAAGATTGCCACCGAAAGATTTCTATCCACGCTCTCCTTGCGGAGAGCGACGTCAAAGGGATCTGTTTCAATTCCCAGATACCGGAATTTCTATCCACGCTCTCCTTGCGGAGAGCGACCCTGTCCTACTATTTCCGCAAATACCTGTTTTTGATTTCTATCCACGCTCTCCTTGCGGAGAGCGACCTTATATACTGCCATTTGTTGCGCACCTCCTATTCCAATTTCTATCCACGCTCTCCTTGCGGAGAGCGACTCGGTATTTTGCAAAAGCGCTGCCATGAGCTTTTGATTTCTATCCACGCTCTCCTTGCGGAGAGCGACAAGTCGTCGTACCAGCTCCAGCCGTAATGGTACCAATTTCTATCCACGCTCTCCTTGCGGAGAGCGACCTATGCCGATAACCTCCATCACAACACCCTGCTAAAATTTCTATCCACGCTCTCCTTGCGGAGAGCGACAGACCTTTTCGCGATCTCCGCGCGCGCGCGATTAATTTCTATCCACGCTCTCCTTGCGGAGAGCGACCATTTGCCTGCCTCCTTCCACCCAATGAGTTTGGATTTCTATCCACGCTCTCCTTGCGGAGAGCGACGCCGCGGGGCGGCAAACTGTTACCTTGATAATATAATTTCTATCCACGCTCTCCTTGCGGAGAGCGACTTAGTACATCCTTAGCATTATCGGCTTTAGGTGATTTCTATCCACGCTCTCCTTGCGGAGAGCGACTCTCTCTTATGCTTTATGATACATCGTCTTTGATATTTCTATCCACGCTCTCCTTGCGGAGAGCGACGCGGCGATCGGTTAAGTTGTTTCGGCAGAATTATATTTCTATCCACGCTCTCCTTGCGGAGAGCGACACAATCAAGCGATACCGCGTACAAAGCAAAGATATTTCTATCCACGCTCTCCTTGCGGAGAGCGACGACGTTGCCGCGCCGCTTTATCCGCGGCAGTAACAATTTCTATCCACGCTCTCCTTGCGGAGAGCGACGACGGCCTGACAAACTCCAACTCCCCCAAAACCATTTCTATCCACGCTCTCCTTGCGGAGAGCGACCCGCGTTGTCACTGCCTTTTGGGGCAGTGTGGATAATTTCTATCCACGCTCTCCTTGCGGAGAGCGACAGGCCGAATCACGGAAAACGGAACAAAAAAGTTAAATTTCTATCCACGCTCTCCTTGCGGAGAGCGACAAAAGCACACCCGCAAAGCCATTTTCAACTTCTATTTCTATCCACGCTCTCCTTGCGGAGAGCGACAACGTGAAAGTGCGGATGATATGTACCAGTAACAATTTCTATCCACGCTCTCCTTGCGGAGAGCGACGTTAACACATCCTTAGCGTTGTCGGCTTTGGGTGATTTCTATCCACGCTCTCCTTGCGGAGAGCGACGTGGCCGGTCAAGAGTTGTACTATGTCAAATCCATTTCTATCCACGCTCTCCTTGCGGAGAGCGACCCATTTTCGCGGTGCGGCCGTATGACGCGCCGATATTTCTATCCACGCTCTCCTTGCGGAGAGCGACGCTGCCGTCCTGGGAACTGTACCAGATGTTGCGCATTTCTATCCACGCTCTCCTTGCGGAGAGCGACTAACACTAATCTGGGACGTCATCGCGGTAATGACGATTTCTATCCACGCTCTCCTTGCGGAGAGCGACTTGATATGTCAAGCGCCTATCCTGCCGTGCAATGCATTTCTATCCACGCTCTCCTTGCGGAGAGCGACCAGACATAAGACCAGCAAACTTATCATCAATATCTATTTCTATCCACGCTCTCCTTGCGGAGAGCGACGCATTAAGCCAATCTTCAGCGAAATCAACACCAGAGATTTCTATCCACGCTCTCCTTGCGGAGAGCGACTTGCGCCGGTCGGCCTCGATCTGGTTGGAAAGATATTTCTATCCACGCTCTCCTTGCGGAGAGCGACCTGTAACGGCTCGTATCATCGACCCCACTTACGATTTCTATCCACGCTCTCCTTGCGGAGAGCGACTCACAACCGTGTTGCACTGATACCACATCAACAATTTCTATCCACGCTCTCCTTGCGGAGAGCGACATCAATCGCGTTAAACGCCTGCTGCCGTCGTGGATTTCTATCCACGCTCTCCTTGCGGAGAGCGACCATGACAGTTATGTTATAATGGAGGCAACCAAAGTTATTTCTATCCACGCTCTCCTTGCGGAGAGCGACTGCCCACCGGCGGGCAAACGTTTGAGATAAATTTATTTCTATCCACGCTCTCCTTGCGGAGAGCGACGCCCCAGATAAAAATGATAGGGGCCCCGGTGGACAATTTCTATCCACGCTCTCCTTGCGGAGAGCGACCTTACAACGGTATTGCACTGATACCACATCAGAAATTTCTATCCACGCTCTCCTTGCGGAGAGCGACTATTGGCCCGTAAGTAGTCGCTGATTGCGTCGGTATTTCTATCCACGCTCTCCTTGCGGAGAGCGACATTCTCGGCGCGCTCTGGGTTTTGTCGACCCAGATATTTCTATCCACGCTCTCCTTGCGGAGAGCGACCACCTCCTTGCAAATACAATGATACATCAAAAAAATTTCTATCCACGCTCTCCTTGCGGAGAGCGACTTAAATCTCCCATCAAGTCCCATAGACAAAAACATTTCTATCCACGCTCTCCTTGCGGAGAGCGACTATGTATCATACAGGCCATACAGTGACGGCTTGTATTTCTATCCACGCTCTCCTTGCGGAGAGCGACCGCCCCCAGCCCCCCAAGGCGAGAGTTCTAAAAAATTTCTATCCACGCTCTCCTTGCGGAGAGCGACCGCCCAAGGTTTTTCGGCACTGCACCACATATTTATTTCTATCCACGCTCTCCTTGCGGAGAGCGACATCCGGGCGCTTCTTTTTTTCGCGGTTGGACTCTATTTCTATCCACGCTCTCCTTGCGGAGAGCGACATTAACAGCTCTGTTAATACAGCCGACCAGGAAGCCAGATTTCTATCCACGCTCTCCTTGCGGAGAGCGACACAAAACACACAAAAATGACAAGCTATATTAGTATTTCTATCCACGCTCTCCTTGCGGAGAGCGACCCGACGGTTCCACCACCATCAACCTGTTTGAGCAATTTCTATCCACGCTCTCCTTGCGGAGAGCGACCGACTACTATTTCCCTGCCGGGCAGCGTGTCCAGCATTTCTATCCACGCTCTCCTTGCGGAGAGCGACCACCTTCTACCCACCAGGAAAACCCCTCAAAATTGGCATTTCTATCCACGCTCTCCTTGCGGAGAGCGACACAAGAACGAATGCACCAACTTAGCCCCAAAGCCATTTCTATCCACGCTCTCCTTGCGGAGAGCGACCCAGGGCAACCTGCTGCTGACATCCGCCACTGCGATTTCTATCCACGCTCTCCTTGCGGAGAGCGACACAACACAGCGAGCCGGATAGCGGCAGAATGAGATTTCTATCCACGCTCTCCTTGCGGAGAGCGACATCCGAAAATGTTAGATCATCCCCATAATACAAATTTCTATCCACGCTCTCCTTGCGGAGAGCGACATGATACATCCTCTCTTATGCAATGTCAAGCCAAATTTCTATCCACGCTCTCCTTGCGGAGAGCGACCATACTTGTCAATACTTTTTTAGCAATTTTTGAATTTCTATCCACGCTCTCCTTGCGGAGAGCGACCGGTGGTTTTGGATACGGTTTCGGTGCAGGTCAGGATTTCTATCCACGCTCTCCTTGCGGAGAGCGACCAGTTGGCCGCGCGTGATGAATCTATTATGTTTGTATTTCTATCCACGCTCTCCTTGCGGAGAGCGACGAGAACACCAACAACAGTAGTAACGCTAATCTGCATTTCTATCCACGCTCTCCTTGCGGAGAGCGACCACGCACCCAATCGGCATCCTTGTCGCTGTAATAATTTCTATCCACGCTCTCCTTGCGGAGAGCGACTGCTTCGCAAGGTGCCGATTTTGGGGATAAAATAAATTTCTATCCACGCTCTCCTTGCGGAGAGCGACACCATACATATACATACTTGTCAATACTTTTTTAATTTCTATCCACGCTCTCCTTGCGGAGAGCGACAATCTTGCCGCCCGTTGATACATCATCAGTCAAAATTTCTATCCACGCTCTCCTTGCGGAGAGCGACGGGCTAATCACATCGAACGGAACAAAAAAGTTAAATTTCTATCCACGCTCTCCTTGCGGAGAGCGACGCCATCTATCCATGTGTAACACCTCCCAAAGAGTATTTCTATCCACGCTCTCCTTGCGGAGAGCGACATTGACACTAGCAAGGATGTTATCAAGACTGCTAATTTCTATCCACGCTCTCCTTGCGGAGAGCGACATTCGAAAATGTCAGATCATCCCCATAATACAAATTTCTATCCACGCTCTCCTTGCGGAGAGCGACACACATCATAGGACACGCCGTTAATCTCCATCCCATTTCTATCCACGCTCTCCTTGCGGAGAGCGACCGCAATGCAAATTATAATTGTCATAATGTACGCCCTATTTCTATCCACGCTCTCCTTGCGGAGAGCGACCCACCAAGAGTGATCAGGGAGCCAACAACCAGGCATTTCTATCCACGCTCTCCTTGCGGAGAGCGACAGCAAACCAAGGCACTTAAAGTCTCGCCGTTGTGTATTTCTATCCACGCTCTCCTTGCGGAGAGCGACCAACTGTACATCAATAGGACGGCCAAAGCGATTATATTTCTATCCACGCTCTCCTTGCGGAGAGCGACAGTGGGACAGAAACGGTTACGACAAAAGTTAGCAATTTCTATCCACGCTCTCCTTGCGGAGAGCGACGAGAGAGCCAACCGCCTTGCGCACGCCCCACCACAAATTTCTATCCACGCTCTCCTTGCGGAGAGCGACTGATACATCCGTGCTCATGCAGTGTCAAGCCAAATTTCTATCCACGCTCTCCTTGCGGAGAGCGACACGGCCCAATGAGCAAGGGCCAAGTATATTATATTAATTTCTATCCACGCTCTCCTTGCGGAGAGCGACCTTCGGGTCCTTGACGGCTCTAAATCGTCTATCGAGATTTCTATCCACGCTCTCCTTGCGGAGAGCGACGGTTGGCTTGAGTTATTTCTATATTATCAAGATAACATTTCTATCCACGCTCTCCTTGCGGAGAGCGACGGTTCCAAGCAGCGGACATATCAGCAAGGCGAGATTTCTATCCACGCTCTCCTTGCGGAGAGCGACGTCAAAATTATGATTGCTTTGAGTGGATTAAAGAATTTCTATCCACGCTCTCCTTGCGGAGAGCGACAGCACCTCCTTATAAATTAATGATACATCAAAAATTTCTATCCACGCTCTCCTTGCGGAGAGCGACGATTATGGATAATATTATACTCGTGCCCAGGGAATTTCTATCCACGCTCTCCTTGCGGAGAGCGACCACGCACCCAGTCACAGTCTTTATCTGCATAATATTTCTATCCACGCTCTCCTTGCGGAGAGCGACACGCTAATCTGAGACGTCATCGCGGTGATAACGATTTCTATCCACGCTCTCCTTGCGGAGAGCGACCAGTGCAAATTGTAATTGTCGTAGTGCACACCCTATTTCTATCCACGCTCTCCTTGCGGAGAGCGACGCAACGTACCGAATTTTACGCGCAAAGCTAAGCCCTATTTCTATCCACGCTCTCCTTGCGGAGAGCGACGCGGTTATGAACAATATTGTATTCGTGCCCGGGAAATTTCTATCCACGCTCTCCTTGCGGAGAGCGACAGCAAAAGTGCACAAAACAGTGGGGTACTTTTGCGCATATGAAACAAATTTTATGGAGATTGCATCTTCATGCTGACAGGCAAGGCTGTATTTTACCCTTTCTGCCCCTGTTTTTTCCATATTTTCTGGTGCGAAAGAGCCGGGAATTTTATGATTGCCTTCCCCTCGCACTAAGCAAACAAGATTCCATCCTGATCAAAATCCGGGTGCAGACCCACATGCTCGACTTTGCTTTTGTAATGGTTTCCCAGTTGATAAAAGCGCAGGCTGTCCGATTCCGAATCGATCAGTTCGGTCAATTTTGCTTTGAACATCGTGTATTGCGCGGCATCCAGCAGGCACTCAAATACGGAGTTTTGCACCCGCTGGCCGTAGTCTACACAAACTTTTGCTACTTTGCGCAGCCTGCGACGACCGGCGGCTGTTTCGGTGTTGACATCATAGGTTACAAGCACCAACATAACGGCACCTCACTTCCAGAAAAACGGTGGGTACACTTCCAGGTCGCCGCGCAGAGCACGGGCCAGCAAAAGCGCCTGAACATAGGGCACCAGCCCCCAGGGCAGTTTTTCTTTCAAAAACGGATGGGTGATCTCTTCCTTCTTTTTGTTCTGCCATGCGGTCAGGAACGCTTTGCGGCCATCATCCGTCAGCAGTACGGCACCATTTTCCTGTTTTTGCAGGTGTTTTGCCGTGATGATCTTTTGATTGATGCAGCTGATGACCAGCCGGTCTGCATAAACCGCCCGCAGTTCTTCCATCAGGTCAAGTGCCAGACTTTTGCGGCCGGGGCGCGGGCGGTGCATAAAGCCAACATAAGGGTCCAGGCCCACAGCGGTCAAGGCGGATGCACACTCCCGCGCCAGCATGCTGTAGGCAAACGAAAGCAGCGCATTCACATTGTCCAGCGGTGGACGGCGGCTGCGGCCCTCAAACACAAAATCCTGCTTTTGCTGCAGAATCAGGTCATTCAGGCAGTCAAAGTAGCGCTGGGCTGCCTCGCCTTCCAGGCCGCGCAGCTGTTCCGGATCATCGCTGGTCTGTATCAGCGGCAGCGCGGCGGCCAGCTGGGTGGAGGTGCGTTTCAGTTTTTCGACCGGGACACGCTGGGGATGATCGCGGGTTGCGCGTTCCAGCACCCAGCGTGCGTTATACACTTTACCAAGGATAAAGCTCCAGGCATAGCGACAGCTCTGGGCCATGTCATCCGACACGCGGTACTGCGTCTGACGCAGCAGCACATTGCCGCGTTCTTCCCCCACGGTGCGGGCCTGAAATCTGCCATACGGGTCAAAAAAGCAAAGGTCAATGCCCCGCCGGGCACAAGCTCCCATCAAAGCGGGGCTGGCACCTGCGTAAGTAAAGCAGACGATGCCTTCCAGCGTATGCAGGGCATGGCGGTGGGTTTCCTGCTTATTGCGGGTAACAACAAGGTTTTCGCCATCCAATGTCAGGTAAGCGTCCTCATTGATGACAAACAGGGTGTTGAGCAGCTTTCTCATGGCGCGCCCTCCTCAATATGCTCCCGCAGATACGCCGCCGGGTCTGCCTGCTGATACAGCGTCGGCAGGCAAAGCTCTTTCAGTGAGCAGGCATTGCAATGCTTGCCGGGTTTGCTTTTTGGGGTATAGCCGCGCGCAAACAGGCGGTTCATCTCATCCGCCATGGTCTGCGCGGTGCTGCGCAGTTCCGGTGTCAGGGAAACATGTTCCCGCTGCCGGGTTTCTTCATAAAAGATTTCCCCTTCCGGCACCTCGCACACCAGCATTTCTTCCAGCGCCATGGCCTGTGCGCAGAGCTGCAAACGGTCGGCATCGTTTACCTTGCTGCGGCCATGCTTATATTCCACGGGCATAGGCTGCCACAGGCCGCGGCGGCCCTGCAATGACACGCCGTTTGGATTCTTGTGAAACTCTACCACATCGCAGTCGCCGGTCAGTTTTAAGCGGTGGCTGACGACCCTCATACCGCGGGCGATCAGCAAATCGCCGCGTTTTTCCGTCAGGGTAACATCATGGCAGCGGGTATGCTGCAGGCGTCCTTCGGCGGTGCGTTGGTTTTCGGACCATTGTTGTTCCAGGTGTATGAGCGCCCACTGACGGCGGCAAAAGCTGAAATGCTGGATACCGGACATCAGCAGGTAATCATCTGAGGAAACCATTACGACAACCTCTCACACGTTACCCCTGCCGGAAGATTTTCATCCACGGTCACCACATAGTCATGGTAACTGCGCGGGAAGGCTACCCCTTCGGCACGCGTGACATGCACTGCATCAAACAGTTTATAGGACGGCGCATTGCCCAGCTCCGAATCATGCTTGAACACGATCAGTTCCCGAACTGCCATTTTGCCGCGGGCTGCACTGTGGTCATTTTCAAACATATTCAGGATTGCCTGCCACAGCAGCTGCAGGTCATCCTCTGAGAATCCTGTAGTTTTGCGGGCAAGGTTGGCAGAAATGTAACCCTCTGCACGGTACAAGCCATACGGGATCACATACTTGCGGCCCATCTCAGTGCCTTTTCGCTCTGCATCCGCTTCGGTCGTAATGGCAATACGGGTAATGGTCACTTCCTGCGGGAGGACAGGATCCACCGAGCGTGCAAAGCTCAACTGAACCGGGCCACGCACCTGCCCACAGTTCAGTGCGCCTTTTACGAAAGTTGTCATAACGGCGCCAAATGTGCGGATATCATAAAAGTTCTGGCACATAAAGTCCCGGATTTTACGGTCCAACTCCGGGTCATCTTTCTTGGCGACTTTCAGGGCATCCTTGGCATCAGCATCAATGCCCAAGTATTCGAGTGCTTTTTTATCGCTGCGGTTCAGGGGGACCTGATCTTTAATGTAAATCTGGTATCCTGCTTCATCTTCTTTGGCCACTTCGACATAGTTGCGAATCTTACGCTTTAAGCAGACATCTGTAACAATGCCATATCCCGTTTCCGGGTCAACGCGCGGCATGTTGCCTGCATCCGGATCGCCGTTCGGATTTCCATTTTCAACGTCAAACAGAATTACAAAATCATACCGGTTTTTGATTGCCTGTGCCATTGTTATTCCTCCACTTTCTTTGTATAGCGTTCCTGTGTTTGATGATAATAGCCGAGAATAAAAGAACCCTGTTCCGGCAGAGTCAGCCGTGCTGGGAAGCTTCCTTCTAATTTGCCGCCTGCCAAGGCTGCGATCTGCTTATCGTAATAAATCTTTTGTGGCTTGCTCATTTTTTGCATATGCTTTTGTGCCAGCATCAGAATTGTCGGGAATACAGTAGCTGGGGTGGATGCCGCCGCATTAAAATAGCGGTCTTTGATGGTTGTATTGATATCCGGGTTTACCGCCATCTGGATTGCTTCCAGCACAGCAAAAAGCTGACCCATAACATACGGTTGATAATTTGTTTCCTTGTTATTTTCCACAGTTAATACCTCCTTTGGGCAACGGGGATCTTCATTACGCAGGTAGTATGCTTTTATAATAGCGGCACGGCCGCGTGTTACTTTTTGCTCTGCGCGGATACGCATCATAACGCCATCCAGCAGGGTTGCCGGGTACTTTGTATTATTCAGGATTGCACGCAAGACATCGCCTGCCAGCTGCGGTGCTGCCGATGGGCTGCGGGAATTGGTGTTGACGGTTTCCTGCAGCAGCCAGTACAGCCCCAGCCGCGGGAATTTATCATAAGCGGGGCGCACAATCTCTAAGCGGTCATAATGCTTCTGCACATTATCAAGCAGCGTTTGAAATGTATCCTGCCAGAAAAAGCGAACCGAGAGGCGCGCCGCATTAGGGGCCAAGCCAAGCACATAAAAGTGCCTTTGTGGGTCAAGTGTCACGTTCTGCCACTCTACACTCTGTCCATGGACCAGCTTGTCCACCGCATTCCGCACATCGCTTTCGCTGACAGGTGCATCCATGGCAAACAATGCATCCATTGCTACCTGCTGGTAGGCGGTCTCACCGCCTGCTGCCCAGCAGACAATGGTGGTATCGCCCACGCGCTGAACATGTTCCCTGTCTGCCAGCAGATAGTTTAATGCCTGTGCATAGGCAAAGGCCGCATAACTGCCAACCGGCGCATTGCCCCCCTGTTCATGTCCGTATGAGCAAAAAGCGTCCGCATTAAAAGAAACAATCGATGCGCCGGAAGGCTGTGCCCCGGTCACGCCTTTAATCGCCGGGTGCAGGCGGGCAAGCGGTGCCTTTTGCCCTGTAACCAGGCATCGGATTTCCGGTGCATCCGTGTTCTTATCACACTGCCGCTGCCAGGCTTCCTGTATTTCCGGATCGTCCTGAACATAGTTTTCCCGAATCAGAAATACCAGATTGCCACCCTTGTAAAGTTCCTTGAGCCTTTGTTCCAGCGCTGGATTCTGCTCCGCCGCCTTGGGGTCCCAGTTTATAAAAAAGTTCCGCACTGCCTGTGCCGCCTGACCGGGAACATTTTGTAAAATGGCAAGATGCAGCTCCTTTGCAGCGGCAAAGCACTGCATTGCACGCTCCGGTTTGCCTTTTCCGTCAATGCCGAGCATGTAAGCACTGTTATCACACAAAAAATTGGCTGCCACACCACTAGAGCGTTTAACCTGTTCCGGAACTTGCAGCTGACATGGAGCAAGCACTGTTTTTTTACCGCGCTTTTCCTCTTGCTGCAAGGGGTGCAATGCCATCAGTTGGCCGTTTTCATCCAGTTCCAAAGCCCAACTGACTTTTGCGCTTGTCCAACCGGGGCGCGTGATTTTGCCATTGGCCAGCAAATCTTCATAGTATTGTACCAAAGCCTGTAAAATCATCGGTACACCTCGCAGTCTGCCACATTCAACACACCATGTTCCAATTTTGCATGGAAATACATCGGGGTTATGTTCTGCGGGTCAGTGTAGTCAAAGTCATATATCATGAATCCCAAATCCCGTGTTTCCTCAATGGTCGGGATTGGCCCGCCGGGCCATGCGCGGAATGCGGCAGGAAATTCACGGCACCCAAAATAAGGGGTATGAAAACACTGGCCCCTGGACATGCGCCGGGTAACAATATCCTGGAACTTTCCCGGATTGTCGCTCGGTGCCGCACGGTCAGTCATCTCAAATTCTGCCTCAATCACATAATGAACGTCCTGCAACACCATGGCTGCACGCTGAACGATCTGCTGGGGCGTGGCAAGGTAAAGCGCTTTCCCTGTTCCCTGCATCGCGCTGCGTACATCGGAACAAAGAATTTTGCTTTTTACTTCGTTCCGACGGATGTTGGTAAAACGGATTGGGTTCATAACATAGATTTTCCGGATTTTCCACCGTAAGCCGGGGTGGTAATAGATTGCTTCCACTATGCCGCGTGCCGCGGAAGGGGTGAGGACTTCATATGAAACCCTTTCGACTTTTAGCTCAGGCCTCGAGAGCAAAGCATAATTCCCCCATACTTCCAGCTGGATCATCTGCATCAACTCCTTTGCATTTCTATTTTCAGTTGTTTTTAATTTATATTTTTGCTATAGTTTCAATATACGCTACTTGACACCAAATGTCAATCCTTTTATCATGTATACTTTTTGTTTGCTTTTCATCCGGTTTTCTTTTATAATAAGTTGCGTCGGCAGCTTATGCCGTGGATAGAAATAGTTGATTTTACTTTAGCGCACAAGAACGGCAGGGCAGGCTCCCTGCCGTTTTTGCTTTATGCAAACCAGGCTGCTCCCGTTTCAGCTTCCATAGCAAGGCCCGTGTTGTTATCGTAAAGGCTTCCGTCCGTTAATTCCCATATGCCTTCACTGATTTGGCAAACCGCCCCGGCATTCTCCAGCGTTTTCAGATGATCCGGGTAAACCGGAACACCATATTGCCCCAGTTGACGGAACAAAGTTTTGCTTACCTCTCCTGCACGCAATCGTGCAAGCAAATGTTCCCCTTTCCCTTGGGGAATGTATACGGTCACGGCAGGTGTTTCAATTAAGCGGAACCTCTCTGCCGCTGTTGCAAAGGGGAAAATGCGCCCTTCCATATCCTGCTCGAATCCTTGCAGAATTTGCTGTTCATCCAGTCTTTTATCTCCTTTTAAGGTACGGTAAAACAGAAAGTATGTTTCGATTGCTTCCGGAGATGCCAGATCTGCATATTTTTTCAGAACGCTTTGCGTTGCGGATACATTCTGTTCCAGCATGCGCGGTACATGCTGCCCTTCCAATGTGAAAATCTGTACCAAGCTCTGCTCCGCCGGGCGTCTTCCCTCTCGATTGCAGCGCCCCGCCGCCTGCAAAATGGAATCCAAACCTGCTTCCTCGCGGTACACAGCCGGGAAATCCACATCAACACCCGCTTCGATCAAAGAAGTTGATATCACACGGCAGGGCAGCCCATCTTTTAAGCGTTCCCGGATTTTCTGCAATAACTGTTTGCGATGGGCTGGGTATAGCAATGTTGTCAGGCAGTAGCTGCCCTCTTTGGGCAGGTTGTTGTATAATTCCTGTGCTGTTTTTCTCCGGTTTACAATACACAGCACTTGTTCCTGCGCTGCCAGTTCTGCGCCAAGCTGGCTTTGTTCCAACTCTCCGCGCATTTTCAGCGTTGTACGCCGGAATGCCTGATATTGCTCTTTGGGATGTGGGCAAAGTTCCGTCATCTGCAGCCCAGGCGCCAGTTCATCAAACAAGGGCTGCAAAGCTGGTTGTGTGGCCGTGCAAAGCACCGCTGCTGCGCGGTAATGCTGTACCAGCTGCGCGATTGCCGCAACGCAGGGGCGCAAATAAGGAACCGGCAGGTTTTGTGCTTCGTCAAAAATGACCACGCTATTTGCAATGTTATGTAATTTACGGCATTGTGACGCATGGTTGCCGTAAAGTGATTCAAAGAATTGCACGGATGTGGTAACCACCACCGGAGCATCCCAGTTTTCCGCCGCCAATGCTTTGCGGTAGGCTGCCGGCTCATCATCTTCCTTGGCAGAGTAGTCCACCCCTGAATGGTGTTCCAAAACATTTTCTGCTCCTAATATTTCCGAAAACACATCCGCGGTCTGGTCAATAATGGATGTATAAGGGATCACATAAATAACCCGGTCCATATGGTTCTTTACAGCTAGCGAAAGCGCAAATGCCAATGACGCTACCGTTTTTCCCCCGCCTGTAGGAACGGTCAGGGAATAAAGGCCGCGCCGCCCTGTTTGCCCTGCCGTTGTACAGGCACTCAAAATTGAACTGCGGCGCTGATTCAAGGTTCCCTGGGGATGGCTCCATTTTGCGGTATATTGGTTCAACCTTTTCAGCAGTTCATCCATTGTCTGGCCTTGTCCGCGCGCTTTAGGGCTGCTCATAAAGTTTTCCGTATCCAGATAGTCCGCATCGACCAGGCAGGAATACAACATCCGGGTATAAAATGCCTGTGTAAAACGATTTTCCTTCATCATTTCCGGCTGGGGCGGTATGGACGGCAGTTTAATCTCATTCGTCCATTGGGTATAGGGTTCAACGCTCTTTTTCAATCGCCCAAACATTGTCGCATCCTGCGCGGTATCGCTTCGGCCTCCTCCATCCGGCAGGCCGCTATGGTGTCCCGCAATAGCAAAAGCCAGTGGGATTTGACCATATCGGGCAGCCACCTGTGCGCCAGCCGTTGAGTGATCCACTTTCTCTCCACCTTGCAGGCGCTTTTGAAACTTTGTACTATATTTACCAATATCATGCAGTAATCCAAGCCAAGTTCCCTGTTGCTGGGCATCAAAGGCTGCTGCAAATTGCCCACATAGGACTGCTGTTCCCTGCAAATGGTCCGCTACCGTTTGGACGCGGGTTCCGTCTTCACTGATATGAGCCAGCATCTTTTTCTCCTGGTGCATAATCAAACTCCCTTCCGTTTTGCTTTTCTCTATTATAGCAGATCACTCATCCCATAATTCGGACTTTCACTCCAGTTCTGCAATCTTTGTCATACTATCCAAATTTATCCATGTAGAATTGTTAGCTATTCCCATTAGCAGATATTTTTGATAAAATAAGATATTATAGGGTTTATGAATTCACTTTCTTATATTACTTCTTCATCTTACCGAAAAATCATTTACGCAAGGAGTGAAAAGCCATGAAAAGGAAGTTATTCTCATTTTTCGCCAGTGTTATCACCGCAATAATGCTTACCGCTTGTGCTGCAGCGCCAGAAAACAAACCTGCTTCCTCCGCTGCTCTTTCCCCGACCAGTGAAGCTGTTGCCACAGCTATACCATCCACTAGCAATGCCAACTGGAAGTTACCGCCGCAATATGATTTTGACGAGATGATTCCTCTCTTCTCCCGCGAAACCCACACTGCCGGTTACGCCGCTGCCCGAAATCTGTACGCTGTGCGCAAGGGCGAACGCTGGAGCCTGTTTAATGCTGCCAACTGTAATGCTTTTCTGGAAGATTTGTCAGAAAGCATCCCGTACCTGTATGGTGAGCAGGAGCTCTCCATTGGGGTAGATGATACATACGATTACCAGAAGCTGAATGCCCTGGAAGAACAGATTAACCAGGAGCTGGTTGCCCAACAAATGCCTTTTACAACCATGCTGGGCGGGCACGGCGGGTATGGCATCCAGTGGATTTTAGGTGACAGCCAGATTTACCGTTCTGCTATTGGTGTCTATACATTTAGTGGCACGCCCATCGAACAGGTGTATGCTCCTGATTTGGTTGGCATCCAGCAAGGCATTTGGGATGATGAATATGCCGGTTATCTTGTTGACAATTCTGCACCTTTTGCCGTTGCGGATAAAAACGGTACAATTTTAACCGATTTCGACTACCAGGATGCCTGCATGGCCGGTGAATCTTTAATCGCGGTAAAGGATGCAGCCGGTAACTGGGGATATTGCGACCAAAGCGGTGCTTTAGTAATCCCCTGCATTTATCAGCCGCAGATGAGTTTGTCCATCATGAACGAAACTGTTGAATATCCTTACGCAGACTTATCTGGCATGGTAGTTGTGAAAACCCAATCCGGACAAAAGCTAGTTCTGGATGTTTACGGCAATGAGATAATTTCCGCTGGGCAATATGAAGATTTAGCCCCCGCGCGCGATGGCTGCGTATGGGCAAAACAGAATGGCCTTTGGGGCTTGCTGCAAGTACAGGATTATACCGAAAACAATGCCAACGTTATTCTGCCGGATGGATGCATTGCACCAGATGTAACGCTTAGCCGAATTGATAGCCTTTGTACCTACACCACTGCTGATCATGGGCTGGTTATGCGTAAAGGTCCCGGTACAAATTATGAAAAAATGGATAATATCCCCTACGGTATCATCGTATGGGAATGCGGCTATAGCAGCAATGTGCCTGACTGGGTTGTTGTATATTACAATGGGATTTATGGTTGGGTCAGTGATGAATACTTGGCTACCACTATTTATTCCACCAGTAAATAATAAATAAAAAAGCAGGTGTTCATGTAGAAACGATATCGTCCTCCACGTGAATACCTGCTTTTTATAGCTTCTTTTATTATATCTGTTCTGTGCCGCTATTTGTCTCTGTATGAAATAAATAGCCGCTATATGCATTTGAATGAAGTGTTCTGTTTGTTTGCTTTTTTACCTAAAAGAATCGCGTAGGAGGCTCTCTTAACGAAAGCGCCGACCTCTCACACCACCGTGCGTACCGACCGGTACACGGCGGTTCAGCCGCATAAGTGCAAGGACTCGTAGTAGCGCCTGAGGATACTAAAATATCCTGCTTCTGCGAGTCTTTCGTTTGCAATGGAACCTTTTCATACAGGACTACCGGCGATACGCCAATAACCCAGTCTGGAATTGCCCCACTGGTACTATTCCAAAATTCTTCGTTTGAGTTTCATTACTCATCGATATAATCTTTATCGAACCACTCGCCTAGCGAGTGGTTTTAGATATACAAAAAAGCACCTTAGCTTACGTTAAGGTGCTTTTCCTGGTGACCCGTGCGGGAATCGAACCCACGTTAACGGCGTGAGAGGCCGCTGTCTTAACCGCTTGACCAACGGGCCATGACCGCAAAAGATTGCTTGTATAATATACCAGATGAAACGCGGTTTGTCAACATATTTTTCAGGGCGAATGGGATAAAATGGAGAGAGATTTTTGGCCGGCAGCGTTATTCGGAAAATGTACAGTAGGTCACTGCGCCCGCAGTCGAACTTCCGAGGCCAACCAGACCGCTGATTCGGCTCTTGAACCGGAATAAGCCGTTCCCTACAGAGCTTTTTATAATAGGCAGCAGGCAATGCAAGCAATCTGTAGGGCGGGATGCCCTCATCCCGCCGTGGAGAAACCTTTATCGACTGTGGCAAGCACTGCAAATAATTTGTAGGATCCGATGCTCGCATCGGGCTGTTGCCGCTCACCAAACTATGCCTGCCAATTCCGCAAGGTTGCTGCGGGCTGATGACAAGCATCTGCCCCTACAAACAAAATCAAGGGCAATGCCGCATAATTCTAAGTGCCGATACGGCGAGCGAGGTGCGGCAGCTGCTAAGCCAA
>ERZ779889.1671-NODE-1671-length-20966-cov-3.903065_pt1 | contig 20966 bp, 10 predicted proteins | sample MGYA00511030_ERZ779889 | MGnify/ENA primary metagenome ERZ779889 (study PRJEB29588, sample SAMEA2160616) | human gut metagenome | biome: human gut; feature: human-associated habitat; material: faeces | place: Denmark | collected 2008/2010 ...
GGGGTTACTCTGTTTCGGTATCAGGACAATGCCCTTTTGAAACAAACCCAACCATAAGTTTTTATCCTTGTCTTCCAATATTGTATGTATCTTCCCTTCCGAGAAATCCATCGGAGCAGTATTGATGGTATAATCTTCCAATTGCTTCTTGATGGGATTGTACAACTTCAACCCCTGGCCGTCGGTACCGACCAAAAGTTGCCCGTCTACTAATGCCATGCAATAAACAGACAAAGCGCCATTTCCTACATAAGGAACAGGTGTAAAAGTGTTCTTCTTCCTGTTATAGCATGACAGCCCCCTCTTTTGCGTTCCAACGAAAAGATTGCCTTGTTTATCTTCTATAATAGCTGCTATATTATTATTATTGAGAGTGGGGTATTTGAACACACGCACTTCTTTTGTAGCGGGCATATAACAAATCAATCCGTTACCATAAGTTCCTATCCAAAGATTGTAATAAGAATCTTCATAAAAACAAGATTGAAAATTATAATTGGATTGCCGCAAAAGCTCATCCACCGAAACAGCTTGTTTCCGTTGTTCATCCAACCGGAACATTCCCTGTCCGGTAGTAGTCATCCATATTTCACCATTATGCAGTTCCTGCATCTGTGTAACGTGCGGAAAAACCTGCTTGCCAGCGCGTATCATCGGTATTTCAGAAAAGGTATTCGTCTCACGGTCATATCTCATCAGACCGTCAATGCATCCTATCAGCAGGTTTTGCCGGCTATCTTCAAACAACGTACGTACATAGTTATTCTTTATGGAAGTAGAATCGCCCGATACGTGCCAGTAATTTGCAAAACGCAAGCCATCAAAACTGTTCAGCCCGTATTCTGTCGCTGTCCACATGAACCCTTTACTGTCTTGAAAGAAATGGTTGATTAGGCTGCTGGATAATCCTCCGTCTGTGGTATAAAATCTCCCGGTCTGCGCATAAGCAGTAAAAGAAGAAATAACATATATCACAAATGGAAATAATATTTTGAATGATGTTTTCATACTACAGAATTAAAAGTCAAAACAAAAGTATGAAAAATAATAGATAGCTTTGTATGCCATATAACATAAATGTAACATCTGAAGTATATTTTGTTACACACAGAAAAATGATGTTACATGAATATGTAACACCGGAAACATTCCAAACAGATGTTTCATAAATAATGTTATAAATTTGTATTAGACAAAAGCTATGTTTAACCATTAATCCAATGAAACAAATGAGCACTTAAAGAAAGGCACATTAAAAATGTTCACCTTATTTATAAGGAAAATCTAAAAACGAAAGTATAAAAGTTATCCATTAAATTAATTTCAGTATGAAATACACAAATCATTTTCTTAAGCCTTTAGGGCTTATCTTCCTGTTATGCGTACTTCCACTTTGGGTATCCGCACAAAATATTACTGTCAAAGGAACAGTAAAAGATAACATTGGAGAGCCTGTGATAGGTGCCAGTGTCGTACAAAAAGGTACTAGCAATGGTATAGTAACCGGCATTGACGGTAATTTCACCCTAAGTATACCTTCAAACAGTACTATCGTAGTTTCCTTTATTGGATATAAGACGCAGGAAATTCTTATAACTGGCAAAAAACAAATCAATGTCATTATGACAGAGGATACCGAAATACTGGACGAAGTTGTGGTTGTCGGTTACGGACAGATGAAACGTTCGGATTTGACAGGTTCAGTAGTGTCTGTGAACGATGTAGCAATTAAAAAGTCCGTTCCTACTTCTATCGACCAAGCATTGCAAGGACGTGCCGCTGGCGTTCAGATACAGGCCAACTCTGGTACCCCAGGTGCAAGTACAGCAATACGAATTCGAGGTATCAACTCTTTAAATGCTACCAATCAACCCATTTTCGTTATTGATGGTGTTGTGATAGATACCGCCACAGACGATGAAACGGGTAATCCCCTTTCTAACATCAATCCATCTGATATAGTCTCGATGGATGTTTTGAAAGACGCATCAGCAACAGCTATTTACGGTTCACGAGCATCAAATGGCGTAATTATGATTACTACTAAACGCGGACAAACAGGTGAAGCAGCCATCACCTACGATGGTTACATCGGATGGCAAAATATACCAAAACACCTAAATATGATGAACTTGCAAGAATACGCAGAGCATCACAACGAACGTTCCGATGTAGGTATTGTAGAACGTAATAACGCCTTTATACGTCCAGATATGTTAGGAGAGGGTACTGACTGGCAAAACGAACTATTTCAGAATGCCATGATGACCAGTCACAACCTTTCTATCAGCGGAGGTAGTGAAAAGACGACATACACTGTCAGTGCAGGTTATCTCAACCAAGATGGTATTGCCTTAGGTTCCAGCTTTAAACGTCTGTCTCTACGTGGTAACTTAGATACGCAAGTAAAAAAATGGTTAAAAACAGGTATCAGCTTTTCATTGGCAGATACCAAACAAAACGTAGGATGCGATAACAATATCATCATGAATACTTTACAGCAACAACCCTCTGTAGCTGTAAGAAATTCCGATGGTGGATTTGATGGCCCAGATGATGTTTACATGCCGATCAATCCAGTCGCATGGGCAAGTATCCGTGACAATTACAATAAGAAAATGAATTTCCGCCTCAACACGTATTTGGAAGCTACTCTCTACAAAGACTTAACATTCAAGACTGAATTGTCTGCCGAGTATAACTTAAACAAATACTACTTCTATGAACCAGACTATAAATTTGGAGTATTGACCAACGACACTCGCACCGGACGTTGGACAAAAACAGATACCAAATATTGGTCATGGAGAAATATTTTTACCTATAGTAAGACGTTTTCCCAAATGCACAGTGTCAACTTCATGTTGGGACAGGAAATGTCCAACTATCATTATGAGACCCAAGTCAGCAACGCTACCGGATATTTAAGTAACTCAGCCAAAGATCCCACAGCAGGAGATGTAACTAAGTCCAGTGGAACTGGTTCTCAAATCAGCAACTCGTTAGTATCTTTCTTTGGGCGTGTGTTCTATTCATACAATGACCGTTATTTACTGACTGCAACTCTTCGTCGAGACGGATCTTCCAAATTTACCCAAAACAATCGCTGGGGATGGTTTCCATCAGCGGCGGTAGGATGGAAAGTTAGCAACGAATCGTTTCTACAAGATAATAAAACAATCAATAACTTGAAATTACGCCTTGGCTGGGGAACAACCGGTAACCAGAATGTAGAAAACTGGGCATACATGGCACAACTCACCTCTAAAACGACTCCTTGGGGTGTGGGAGTATTGACCGGTAACATCGCCAATCCCGATTTGAAGTGGGAAACCACTTACTCATCAAATATCGGTTTGGATATTAATTTATTTCAAAACCGCCTTGAATTCATTGCAGATGTATATTATAAGAAAACCAAAGATCTATTGCTTCAAATCCCCCTTCCGTCCTATCTCGGTTCTTCTGGTCCAGGTGCTGCCAGCAATCCATGGAGCAATGTGGGGTCTTTACAAAACAAGGGGTTTGAGTTAACACTAAACACCGTCAACATTGATAAAAAAGGATTTCAATGGCGTTCCAATTTCGTATTTTCGCTCAACCGCAACAAAGTAGTCGAAATGGATACGGAAAGCGCCTCTATTGAAAAAGACTTTTCCGTAGGAAGCGAAACCAAGACCGTAACCCGAACAGTAGTAGGAAAGCCTGCTGGTCTGTTCTGGGGATATAAAGTTATCGGAAGATTTAACAAAGCAGAAGATTTCTATTACAAAGATACAAATGGAAAAGTCAAGCCCGTGGCACTCCCCACAGGCTCATCCATCGAAGAGGGAAAAACGTGGATTGGCGATTATATTTTTGCCGACTTGAACAAAGATGGGGTGATAGATAACAATGACTGTACATTTATCGGTAATCCTGAACCTAATTTTACATACGGTATCGGTAATACATTTTCTTGGAAAGGATTTGATCTCACCATTTTTATATCTGGTTCATACGGAAATGATGTGTTGAATTACAACCGTCGATATATTGAAAACCCTCGCGCCAACGGCAACCTACTGAAAAGCGCCCGAAACTATGCGCACATCAGCAAAATAGAGCCGAATGGTGATGAAAGTTATCGTAACCTCTATGTATCAGGAGGAGCCCCTCACATATCACGTCTGTCTGCTTCAACTACCAACGAAAACAATCGCGTCAGCGACCTTTATATAGAAGATGGCTCATACCTACGCATTCAAAATATTTCACTGGCCTATACCCTTCCCAAAGCATGGGTAAACAAAGTCAACCTACAAAACGTAAAGGTATATGCCAATCTACAGAATATATATACATGGACAAAATACTCAGGTTATGATCCTGAAGTAGGAAGCATGTATGGCGATGCACTGATGAGTGGTCTCGACTATGGTCGCTATCCCTCTCCTCGCATCTACACTTTCGGACTAAATGTATCTTTTTAAATCAATAAATAAAGAATAACAATGAAACATGAACTTTTATACAGTATAGCAGTAATCGGTTTCCTATTGTTAACAACTGGTTGCGAAGATTTTTTGGATCAAACAAACAGTACTAACCTTAATCAGGAAACCTTCTTCGACAGTGATGAAGCTATACAAGCTGCAACAGCTCCTCTGTACAATTACGTATGGAACGAGTTCAACGACAAAGCCTATTACTCTATGGGAGACGGACGCGCCAACAATATTACGGCGCAGTATTCCGATTATATCTACCCTTACACCAACATGAATGAGACTTCACTTTCTGTCGGATTGGACAATGCCTGGGGGGCACTTTATTCGGTCATCGCACAAGCCAATAACACCATTAATAATATCATGCAATATGCTACAGACAATGTCAGCGAAGAAGCACGTAACAATGGTATCGCCGAAGCACGTTTCATGCGCGGTACAGCTTATTGGTATCTCGCTTCCCTGTGGGGACTAGCCATTATTTACGAGAATACCACTGATATGGTAGAACATTATGTGACTCCTGCCCACAATCGTACGGATGTCATGGAGTTTGCTATCCGAGATTTGGAATATGCAGCTAAATACCTGCCGGAAATGTCGAAACAAACTGGACGTATTACACAATACAGTGCCTACGGTATGCTGTCACGCATTTATCTCTCCATGGCAGGACTAACGACTGAAGGTGCCTACAACCAGCAGAACATAGCAATAGACATGAATAGAGGTACACGCAATATTTATTACTTAAATTTAGCAAAGAAAGCAGCATTAAAAGTTGTTGGTTCTTCCCAATACGGTTTGATGGATAACTATGGCGATCTTTTTACCTATGAAAACAACAATTGTAAGGAAGCCCTTTTCCAGCTACAATGGCTTACAGGTTCTAAAGATGTCCTAACATACGGTAGTATGCAGACTATTACATGTTATTTCGGATGGTCGTCTATGGTTACCGATGCGACTAACTGGGGTGGTGCCACCTATTGCTCGTGGGATTTGTGGCAGACATACGATCCTGCCGACAAGGAGCGTCGCCATGCCTCTGTAGCCTCTTATGGCGAATACTATCCAGAGTTAAATAAACGTGGTGGTGGCTACACTTACGGAGTAACAGAAAATCCAGGTTCACAAGGTGCCAACATCAAAAAATATGTTATTGGAACTAACGCCGACAACGGAGTCAGTTACAAGCAAAGCAGTGGTCTTAACACGCATATGCTTCGGTTAGCCGAAGTTTACCTCAATTTGGCAGAAGCTATCCTCGGTAACGATGCCTCCACCAATGATGCTATCGCACTGAAATATTACAATTTGGTACGTTCACGTGCTAAAATGCCCATAAAAAATGTCATCACCTACGAAGACCTTAAATATGAACGCCGGATAGAATTTGCCTTCGAAGGACAATATTGGTACGATCTGCTTCGCCGCTCTTACTACCAGCAACAAGAAGTAGTGAACTACCTAAACAACCAGAACCGCAATGCCTCCTACACCTGGGATACAGGGACAGGTAAATATAAAATTGATGCCTCCTATGTTGCGCCTGGCGAGGGTGTGGCTGTAGCCACTGTCAAAAGTCTTACATTACCCATATCTGATATAGATCAAAACAAGAACCAATACCTTCGCGGTAACATTGAAACTGTCTCCTATACTTTTGGGGAAAGAGAAATAAATACTGATGACCTCTATGAATAACTCACTAAACAACTTAAACAATATGAAACATGTATTATATAGCTGGATAATATTCTACCTACTTACTACGCTCTTCCTCACATCCTGTAAAAACGATGAAGTAGTAGACAGTCCCATCTACATCACACAGATATATTTGGAAGATATCAAATCCGATATCCCTGATCGTCCTATCTCATTTGTACGTACTGGACAAATGATACGTATAGAGGGTGAAGGCTTCATTGGTCTAAAAAAAATATATATCAATGGTTATAAAACTTTTTTCAACTTAACATACGTTACCGATAACTCTATGATTGTTACTGTAGATAAGAAGACGCCTATTATTGACGCGACAGCTGATGTACGCAATACTATTCGTCTCGTCAAATCTAACGGTTATGAGTACGTCTACAAGTTTGAGATTTTATCAGCCCTGCCTAGCATTCGAAATATAAACAATACCATGCCGAAAACCGGCGAAAAGGTAACCGTCTATGGAACAGCACTCAATCATACTACTTCAGTGACATTACCTGGTGATATCATAGTAGATAGTAACATCGAAAACGATACAGCAGGTGAATGGTTTTCATTCATCATGCCTGCCGGTGTAACTGAGAGCGGTTCCATCGTCTCTACCGGCGCTAATGGAAAAGCCACTAGTCCTGCCTATTTCAACTACAAACAGGGTGTTATACTTGATTTTGATGGAACAGGGGTACATGGTTACTGGCAATGGACAGCAGAAGGTTCTATGATAAATTCGCAAGATCTTGTTACAGACCCACTGAACAGTGGACGTGGCAAGTGTTTCCTACTAGTACCTGAACGTCTGCTTATAAGCGGTGTTCCTGCTGGAAAACCACGTGCTACAGAGTGTTGGACAGCAGGTAACAACGAAGACTGGTCATTAATGTATCCCTTTATTCCTGCCAACACACCTGTAAGTGAAGTAGCTTTTCAATTCGACATTTATGTTCCAGAGGTTTGGGAACAAACTGGTCATATCCAAATCAACTTGTTCAATTACTTCGGACTTGCCGGTATTGGTTCTTCCGACGATGCTGACTCCAAACAAGTGGCATTCTATGTACCTTGGATAGAAAATGGTGCAAAGATAGCTTTTCACACCAATGGATGGCAGACTGTCACCATTCCTTTCAGCGAATTCAAGAAGTACGCCACACTGATTGAAGAAGGCAATGAACCCACCTTCCAAATGGTAGTGAACGACCGTAACAATGCCACCAACAAAAATTTCGGAATGTCGTTCATTAATACCGATTTCACTTACAAGGGTGTACAAGTCACCTCTTCTACCTTCAACACCCGTGTCTATATAGACAATTGGCGCATTGTACCTTGCAAAATGTTTGACCAATCCGATTATGAATAAAGCCATTGAATATTAACCCAAAAACATACATCAATCATGAAACTACAACAAATAATAACCTCAATGCTGGCATGTTCCCTGATAGGAGCAAGTTGCAGCGATGACACAATCAGCAAAGATTATCGAGACAACACCTCCCCACTAATGTCACAAGAACTAGCTGAACAGATTGCACAATATAACTTTATCAAAGTTTATGCAGCCCAATATACTCCAACCATTAAGTTTGGTACCATACTGAATGCCGATCTTTACATAGGCGATGAAGAATATCGACAAGTAGCAAACGATAATTTCCAAGAAATAACGGCCGCTGATGCCATGAGCCACAATATAATTGTACAAAACGATGGTACACTAGACTTTACAAAAACCGATGCATTCATAAACAACATCCCGGATGGAGTCTCTCTTTTCGGTTATAGTTTACTGGATTATACCAACCAAAAGCAATCCTACCTAAAATCGCTAATTGGCGCAACAACTGGTGACGGAACTACTATCCCAACAGAAAGTAACCTAATTGGTAACTCAGACTTTGAAAGTGGTTCAAAAAACGGTTGGGATATATGGGGTACAGGTACCGGTACCATCTCCAACAATGGTGAGGGCTACAATGGTGGCTATGCGCTGCAACTAAGTAACAGTACTGTAGGCAATAAATGGGATGCACAAGCTGGATACAAATTTCCATCAGTATTGGAAAAGGGAGCTACATACACCATATCATTCATGGCTAAAGCCTCTGCAGCAAATACCTCTATCCAAGTACAGGTACAAAATAGTACGAATAATGGAAGTCAAGAGGCCTACAAAGATTTCACACTTGGAACCGATTATACAACATGCCAAACAGAATTTACCTGCAGCTATGAAGATGTAAACCGCGTGGTCCTGAACTTTGGAGATGTAAATGGCACATTTTATATCGATAACTTTATATTCATGAGAAAAGACAATAATAATGATAATCCTGGCGATGAGGGTGGAACAACACCTATTGGGGAGAACCTTGTTGTCAATGGTAATTTTGAAGCAGGAAATACAACAGGTTGGGTTTCTTGGGGAAGTGATGAAACAGCAAAATTAACTTCAGATATCGATCATGGCAATGTGCTTACACTAAAAGACACAAAGGCTACAAATACCTACAGTGCGAAAGCTGCCTATAACTTTACAAACACCTTACAAGTAGGAGCAACCTATACGATAAGATTAGTTATAAAAGCTGATAAAGCTTGTAATATAAAATTCTCTTTTGGAGATAAAGACTCATCAGGGGAAATCGGAAAAGATTCCTATAAAGACTGTAATGTAACAACATCTTGGCAAACGATTACTTATACATATACAGTGACTGAGAAAGAACTTAAACGTTTTGAAATCAATTATGGAGCAACCCAAACAACTCTATATGTAGACAACATTTCTATTACCACAGATAACAACATTGATAGTGGAAATCAAGAAGGTAGTGGAGGAACAAGTACCACAGGAAACCTTATTTCCAATGGTGATTTTGAGGCAGGAAATACAACAGGCTGGGATGTATGGGGAAAACAAAGTAACCAGCTGACACAAGACGAAACTCATGGAAATGTATTTATGTTGGCATGTACAGAAGCAGGCTCATCTTATACAACTTGTGCAGGCTATAATTTTGCAAACCAATTACGGGCTGGCACCACCTATAGGTTGAAAATGGATATAAAGGCAGACGAGGCATGCCAAATAAAAATCTATTTTCAAAACAAGACTTCTCCTGATAAGGGAGAATGGTATCATGACGAAAGTGTAACAACAGATTGGAAATCATTAAATATCCAATATACCATCACAGGAACTACAATGGACAGAATTGTTATCGACTTCGGCAGAACTGCAACAAGTTATTATATCGACAATTTGTCTTTCACTACCAGCAATAACACAGCAGCTTCTATTATACCTACTCGTACGGCAACCATTTCTATCGATACAGACAAAAAAAAGGCATTGGTAAACGCAATGGACAATTGGATTAAAAGTATGACCGAACATATAGGGGAGCGTGTAACTACCTGGAACGTAGTAAATAATCCGATTGGAGAAAACGGTGGAATTCGTGGTATAGATGAATTTAGCGGTACAGATACAGCCCCAACAGCCACATCCACAGGCTTAAGCCTGAATTGGGATACCTCTAACGGACATTTCTACTGGGCTTATTTCCTTGGTAAAGAGTACGCCGTACAAGCTTTTCAAAAAGCTCGTCAATACGCCCCAAACGCCAAACTATTTATCAGTGACTACGATTTAGAAAGCAGTAATGCTAAATTGCAGGCATTCATCAACTACATAAAATACATTGATGAGCAGAATGGTTCACCCATTATAGACGGTATAGGTACACAAATGCACATCACTTGTAACATCAGGAAAGCCGATATTGATGACATGTTTAGGAAACTGGTTGAGACTGGGAAACTGATACGTATCACCGAACTTGATGTGCAAGTAGGAACTAACCTCCCTAATACTACATTACAAGCAGCACAGGCAAATGCTTATCAGATGGTAGTAGAATCTTACAAAGAGAATGTCCCCGAAGCACAACAGGCAGGTATTATGTTGGGCGCACTGAGTGATAACATTAAAGAACACCAAATATGGTTAAAGAAAGACGCTCCCAATGTGTTCGATATTCAGTTTAAACGCAAACATGCCTACAAAGGTCTGTGTAATGGTATCGCAGGTAAAGACATTAGTACAACATTCTGACATAACCAATAAAAGAATAATGAATATGAAACTATATACAGTAAAACGCATCTTTCCCCTCCTACTCTGTATGCTGATATTTAACAGCTGTGATGATGAAAAAATGCAATGGGGAAAAATAGGTGGAGAAATTACCGCTGAAGAAATTCCGCTAGAATTGACAGAAAAAATAGAACGATACGACTTCATTAAAACATACGCAGCGCAATACACTCCCCAAATGTGTATCGGTATTGGTCTATCCGCCAATCTATACAACACGGATGAAGAATATAAGCAGGTATGCGATGATAACTTCCAACTCTTTACTATGGGTAATGCCATGAAGCATGGAACCGTAGTGCGCGACAACGGAGAACTAAACTTTACCACTATCGACAAGTTCTTCAACATCATACCAGAAGACAAGCAAATATATGGACATAACTTCATTTGGCACACACAACAAAATCAGAATTATCTAAAAAAACTAGTTGTCGAAGCATTGGGTAATGAAGGAGAAGACCCTAATCCTCCTACCCCGTCAGAAGACAATATGATTGTGAACGGAAACTTTGAAACTGGAAACACAAATGGATGGAGCGGTTGGGGTAACAGTTCAAGTAACAAACTTACGCAAGATGGTAGTTATGGTAATATACTTACACTGACAAATCCAACAGACGGTTCAACCTCACATAGTGCACAAATAGCATATAAAATCTCCGGAACATTCGAAATGGGTGCAACTTACACTGCTACGTTTGAGGCAAAAGCTCAACAAAATGGAAAAATACAAATTGCTCTTCAAAAAGACAGTGAAAAAGATAATTATCCAGGTGAGGGATATAAAGATTATGATATAACTACCCAATGGGTATCTTATACCTATACACACACAATAAAAACAGTAGCCGACATGGACCGCTTCATGATAAACTTTGGACTGACTGCCAATACTTATTACATCGACAATATCTCCCTTGTAAAAAATAGCAGTAGTGGAGAATCCCCGGAGCCAGATCCCGAACCAGATCCAGATCCCATTCTCCCCGGAGTTGGCAATCTTTTAAACGAGTCTTTTGAAAACGGTAATAATGGTTGGGATATTAATCCAGGCAAAGCTTCTGATGGGTATTCATTAGAAAGCGTAGAACAAGCAGATTCTCCAGACGGGAATAAAGTATTGAAGATTTATCAAAATGGTCTCCTACAGATAAAGACTCCAGAAATACCTGTAGGGAAAGAAGTGGTGGTTTCATTTTACATAAAAGGAGAACAAGAAGCAAATGTAAGTATAGCATTTCTTAATGGAGTTATAGAAAACCAATATGCCCAAATAACCGGAACTAACATTATAAAAAGCAAGATTGCAGTCACAACAGCATGGCAACAAGTCACATTCAAATTACAAGACAGTAAGGGCACAATGTTTAAAGATGGAGTAAAACAATGGACTTATATACTCGACTTCGGTAGAATAAAAGGAAATACCTATTACATTGACAATGTACAAATCACCGACCCTTCCGTAACAGCCACTTATACAACTCAACTGAAGTATACTCAAAATGCGACACCTCGTGCCATATCCTCTTCATTACGTAATAACGAAAAAATACAAACCGCCCTTTATGGAGCTATGGAGAATTGGATTAAGGAAATGATTAAACATTGTGGTAAACGTGTTACTGCATGGGATGTACTGAATGAACCGATAAATGATGATTTGGGACTACGCGGTGTAGACAATAAATATGCTAGCGGTGACTCAGAGCCAACAGGTTCCACAGCATCAGACCTCAACCTAAACTGGATTTCTAGCGCTGGTAACCAACACTTTTACTGGGGGTATTTTCTTGGTAAAGAGTATGCAGTAAAGGCTTTTCAGTATGCCCGTAAATATGCAAACGAACAGCAAACCGATGCTAAACTGTATATCAACGACTACAACCTAGAGTCAAATCCCAATAAACTGAAAGAACTAATAGAGTATGTAAAGTACATAGATGAACAGAACGGATCTCCTATTGTAGACGGTATAGGTACACAAATGCACGTCAATGTAGATTTAAAGAAATCGCAAGTAGATGCCATGTTTAAAACAATGGCATCTACAGGTAAGCTTATACGTATCACCGAACTTGATGTTGCCGTAAAAACAACTACACCTTCTATTGAACAACAACAATCCCAAGCAGATACTTATCTAATGATTGTTGAGTCTTATAAAGAAAATGTACCGGAAGTACAACAGGCAGGTATCACTATTTGGAATCTGACCGATAGCAAAAAAGAACATGAATATTGGCTGAATGGCGATGCTCCCAATCTGTTTAATGCAGATTACAGCCGTAAGATTGCCTACAAAGCATTTTGCGATGGACTTGCCGGAAAAGATATCAGTGAAGACTGGGAAAAGCCCATGAATAAATAGATCTTGATTTAATAATACTATCTGTCATTCGTAATACTGTAAAGAATGACAGATAGTATACAATGTACTCTATACAACATTTTATGTAACATCCGGCAAACAGTATGTAACAAAAACAAAGCATTGTACAATAGCAACGAAAGCCCCTTTATAAATTACCCGTTATCTTTGTAACATGAAAAGCATATTCAAAACATATCGGCAAAACATCGGAACATATTTCCATAACCTCGAAACTTATCCGCAAAAGATAGGAGGATATTTAGTTCTACTTTTTATCATCCATTTCTTTACTGTTGAACCGGCTGTCGCTCAAAAAAGTTTCTTGCAGTCACAAGGCACTGCCACCCAACTTATCGTAGACGGTAAACCTTTCCTCATATTAGGCGGCGAGCTCGGTAATTCATCCGCCTCATCCGTACAAGACATCGAACGGATTTTTCCTAAATTACAAAGAATGGGATTAAATACCGTCCTCGTTCCTGCATACTGGGATTTAACAGAGCCAACCGAAGGTCACTTCGATTTTACACTTACCGACAAAGTCCTGCAACAAGCACGCCGGAACAATCTGAAAGTCGTCTTCTTATGGTTCGGAGCCTGGAAAAACTCCATGAGTTGTTATGCTCCTCTCTGGTTCAAAGAAAACCATAAGAAATATCCCCGCGCTTACACACAAACAGGTAAACCATTGGAAATAGCCAGCGCTTTCTCCGAAAATGTCTATCAAGCAGACAATCGTGCCTTTTCGGCATGGCTACAACACATCGCTGCAATCGACAAAGAAGAAGGTACCGTCATCATGGTACAAATAGAAAATGAGATAGGCATGCTGGAAGATGCGCGCGACTACTCTCAAGAAGCTGACAAAGCGTTCCGTGCTCCTGTTCCCACAGAATTAATGAACTATCTGCAAAAAAACAAAAAGACGCTGCATCCCCAAATGATAAAAAAATGGGAGAGCCAAGGCTGCAAGAAACAAGGCACATGGCAAGAAGTATTCGGTGCAGACATCTATACCGACGAAATTTTCATGGCATGGCACTACGCCCGCTACGTAGAACGAATGGCACAAACCGCCCGTTCCATCTATAACGTACCTTTATACGTCAACGCCGCCATGAACAGTCGCGGACGTAAACCGGGTGAATATCCTTCGGCAGGTCCGTTGGCACATCTTATCGACGTGTGGCGCTGCGGAGCACCCAATATCGACATCTTAGCGCCAGACCTGTACGACGACGGTTTCACCAATTGGGTAGCACAGTACAAACTGCATAACAACCCTCTTTTTATCCCAGAAATCCGTCTGACAGATAATAACGGAGTACGAGCTTTCTATATTTTCGGCGAACATGACGCCATCGGTATCAGCCCGTTCTCCATAGAGGATGGTTCCGACTCTTCCGATTCTCCTTTAGTTCAAAGCTATGCCAGACTAAAGGAACTAATGCCTTTACTCACTGAATATCAAGGCAAAGGTATGATGAAAGGAGTTCTTTTCAACCAAAAAGACAAAGAGCGTATCATTACGGATGATGACTTATCAATAACCTGCCGACACTATTTCACATTACCATGGGACCCACGCGCCACAGATGGCAGCGCATGGCCCGAAGGTGGCCTCATCCTAAAACTATCCAAGAACGAATATATTGTAGCCGGTAGCGGTATCGTTTTGGAATTTACCAAGGCCTCGGAGAAACCTGGTTCCGAGATACGGAAACAACTGGGTGAAGACGGATTCGCCTTAAGTAACGAACAGATAAAGACAAAAAAAGAAAGGTTTCAAGGAATGCGTTGCGGTATCGGTCATGTGGATGAAGTAGAGGTGGACAAAGAAGGAAAGTTCCGTTATATCCGCCGATTGAACGGCGACCAAGACCATCAGGGGCGCCACGTACGAATATCGGTAGGAGAATTCAAGATACTGCATGTACGATTGTACGAATATCAATAAAATTGATAAGTATATACCATAAAAGGATTTGAAATATGAAATATTTGATTCATGATAAGATTAGGTTAGGAGTAGTAGTGCTGCTTTACTTTTGCACCGCCTTACAAACGGATGCAAAGGTGAAGCTGCCTGCTTTGATTTCGGACGGGATGGTATTGCAGCGTGAACAGCCTGTAAAAGTATGGGGAACTGCTGACGCAGGCGAAAGGGTCAGTGTAACATTCATGAAAAAGAAGTATGCCGCCACCGCTGACAACAACGGACAGTGGAACGTAACACTACCGCCAATGAAAGCAGGCGGTCCGTATCTAATGCAAATCAACGACATCAAACTGAACGATATATTGATAGGCGACGTATGGCTCTGTTCAGGGCAGTCGAATATGGAACTGCCTGTCAGCCGGGTGACAGATATGTTCGCCGCAGAGATTAGCGAATACAGCAATGAAAGAATCCGGCAGATTATCGTACCTAAAGTCTACAACTTCCATGCACCACAAGAAACACTCTCCGCTACAAGCTGGAAACCGATGACGCAAGAAAACGTAATGAACTTCTCCGCCCTCGCCTACTTCTTTGCCAAAGAGATGTATGAGAAAACCGAAGTGCCCGTAGGTATCATCAATTCCAGTTGGGGCGGTACCCCCATAGAAGCTTGGATCAGCGAAGAGGGATTAAAGGAATTTCCCATCTACATCAACGATAAACGCCTGTATGAAGATGATATCTATTGCGCACATATCAAGAAGCTGGAAGGCGAAAGTTTCTATCGCTGGAACTCATCACTTTATCGCAGCGATGCCGGGCTACACGAACGAACTCCCTGGTATGCCTCAAACTATGATGATAGCGATTGGCAAACAGTGAACATGTTTTCCCGTACATGGGGCAATAACGGATTGAATCCCATTGCCGGCTCACACTGGCTGCGCCAAAACGTGGAAATACCGCAAACCTGGAACGACAAAGAAGTCACTCTGCGGTTAGGTTGCATCATAGATGCGGATTCCGTATACGTAAACGGTACATTTGTAGGAACTACCGGCTATCAATATCCGCCCCGTATCTACCGTATTCCGGCCGGGACACTGAAACCGGGAGTTAACAATATCACCGTACGCATCATCAGCAACGGCGGACAACCGGGATTTGTACAGGAAAAGCCGTACAAGCTCATCTGCGATAATGAGAGCATCGATCTGAAAGAAGAATGGAAATACCGTTTGGGAGCCCCTATGCCGTCGGCTCCGAACATGATGTTTTTCTGTTACAAGCCCGTATGTCTGTACAATGCCATGATAGCTCCTTTGCAACATTACACGTTGCGGGGCACAGTATGGTATCAGGGCGAATCAAACGTATCACGACGGAATGAATACGCTACTCTCCTTACAACCATGATTGCCGACTGGAGACGTACTTTCGGTCAACCGGAATTGCCTTTTTATATAGTGGAACTGGCAGACTATCTATCCAAAGAAGACATCGGCGGCCGCAAGGCATGGGCAGAAATGCGTTTAGAACAGGCAAAAGCGGCCCAAGCCACTCCTAATGCTTTTCTTATACGTAACAGCGATTTAGGAGAATGGAACGATATTCATCCGCTCGACAAAAAGACATTGGGCAAACGCGTAGCAGACAAAGTATTGGAAACATTGCCTATTAAAAAAGTGAAATCAAAGAACTAATAATAATCTGATATTATGGAAACGTCAATAAAAACGAATGAACAGTCTAAAGGTTTTTATAAACTGTCATGGCTTCAACGAATCGGGTTTGGTTCGGGCGATCTGGCACAAAACCTTATCTACCAGACAGTATGTATGTACCTGCTGATATTCTATACGAATGTATATGGGTTGGAACCGTCGGCAGCCGCATTCATGTTCCTCATAGTCCGGGTAGTAGACGTGCTGTGGGATCCCTTGGTAGGCGCATTCGTAGACAAACACAACCCCAAACTCGGTAAATACCGTTCTTATCTGATATTGGCGGGAATCCCTCTCACCGGCTTCGCCATACTTTGCTTTTGGAACGGATTCTCCGGTTCGCTGGTCTATGCATACTTTACCTATGTAGGTTTGTCTATGCTTTACACGCTGATTAACGTTCCCTATGGCGCACTGAACGCATCACTCACACGTGACACGGACGAAATAACCACACTGACCAGCGTACGTATGTTTCTTGCCAATACAGGCGGGCTGGCGGTAGCCTATGGTATTCCTAAGCTGGTGGCAAGTCTGTCGCCCGACGGAATGACTAATACGGCAGAAAGCGCCGATGCCTGGTTTTATACCATGGCGATTTATGCGATTGCCGGACTGCTTTTACTGGTGTTCTGTTTTACACAATGCAAAGAACGTGTCGTTATGGATGCCAAAGAAACTGAAAAAGTACAGGTATCAGACCTCTGGGTGGAGTTCAAGCGCAACAGACCCTTGCGTATTCTTGCGTTCTTCTTCATTACAGCATTTGCCATGATGGCTGTGGGCAATTCGGCAGGGTCTTATTATATGTTGTACAATGTACACGGCACCAGCGACCAAATGGCGAACTTTATGGCGCTCGGCTCAATCCCGGCATTTATCTTCATGCCATTAGTCCCGTGGATTAAGAGGAAGATAGGCAAACGTGCCATGTTCAATGTATTTCTGTCCATAGCAATCGTAGGTATGGCTCTACTCTATATCATATCAATGATACCGTCATTAAAGAGCCATATCTGGCTTGTTTATGTGGCGCAATTTATAAAGTCCACCGGAGTTATCGTCGCTACAGGCTATATGTGGGCCTTAGTTCCGGAAGTTATCTCCTATGGCGAATACACCACCGGAAAACGTATTTCAGGTATTGTAAATGCTCTTACCGGTATATTCTATAAAGCAGGAATGGCATTGGGCGGTGTAGTGCCGGGACTGGTACTTGCCTATGTGGGATTCGATAAGAACAATGCCGTCAGCCAATCTTCATTTGCCGAACAAGGCATTCTCTGGTTAGTAGCCATCATCCCTGCCATATTATTGATAGTTGCCATGCTTATCATCTCAAAATATGAGTTGGACGACGAACGGATTGACGAAATCAACAAGGAGATAGAAAACAGAAACAGATAATCATTCATTAAACAAGATACCATGAGAATAAAAAAAACTTTATTGTCCGCGCTTGCCGTTACTCTGTTATTGGCAGGTTGCGGTACCAAGCAAACGACACCTCAAAGCCTATCCCTGAAAGAGGCGTTCGGTGACAAGTTCCTTGTTGGCGTAGCATTGAACACCCGGCAGGTAGCCGGTAAAGACAGTGCGGCAACAAGGCTCATCAAACAACACTTCAACTCTATCGTTGCAGAAAACTGCATGAAAAGCGTAAATATTCACCCAGAAGAAGGTAGATATAATTTCGATGCCGCCGATTCCATAGTAGAATATGGTGAAAAGAACGGCATGGCCGTTATCGGTCATTGCCTCATCTGGCACTCGCAATGCGCTCCCTGGTTCTGTGTAGACAAAGAGGGCAAGAACGTTTCACCGGACATCATGAAGCAACGGATGAAAGAACATATCACGACGCTTGTAAGCCGCTATAAAGGACGCATCAAAGGTTGGGACGTGGTGAACGAAGCGGTAGCAGACGACGGTTCGTACCGTAACAGCCGGTTCTACCAAATTTTAGGTGAGGAGTACATACCGCTCGCCTTCCAATATGCATATGAAGCCGATCCGGAAGCAGAACTCTACCTCAATGATTACGGCATGAGCAATCCCGCTAAAAGAAACACTTACGTGAAAATCATCGACGACCTAAAGAAACGGGGCTTGCGCATCGATGCCATAGGTATGCAAGGACATATGGGTATGGACTATCCCAACATAGAAGAGTTCGAGAAGAGCATGCTTGCTTTCGCCTCTACCGGTGTGAAACTGATGATTACCGAATGGGAAATGAGCGCACTGCCTACCGTACACGAAGGCGCCAATATCAGTGACACCGTTGCCTTTAAGGCAGCCATGAACCCCTATCCTGATGTACTGCCCGATTCAGTGTCCAAAATCTGGAACGCACGTATGAAAGCATTCTTCGACCTGTTCGTGAAGCATGCCGACGTTATGGACCGCGTAACCGTATGGGGCGTGAGCGACGGTGATTCGTGGAAGAACGATTTCCCCGTAAAAGGCCGTAAGGAGTATCCCCTTCTCTTCGACCGCAATCATCAGCCCAAACCGTTCTTGCGCGAGCTGTTGTCGCCCAAAACCGCCACCTTTGACACCTTTACTTATTCCGTTGAAAACGGTACCGAAAGCGATGTACGGAATGACAGTACTTCCGGTTCCCGGTCGGTCAATCCCCTGCTTCCCGGTTGTTATCCCGATCCCAGCATCTGCCGTGCAGGAAATGACTACTATCTGGTGAACTCATCATTTGCATTCTATCCCGGAATTCCCATCTGGCACAGCACCAATCTTAAAGACTGGACACAACTGGGCTATGTATTGAACCGTCCCTCGCAATTACCGCTGAAAGACGGTTTGCGCATCAGCGGCGGCATTTATGCTCCGGATATCAAATACAATCCGCACAACAAGCTCTTCTACTTGATTACTACCGCAGTAGACGGTGGCGGTAACTTCTTCGTAACAACCGATGATCCTAAAAAAGGAGAATGGAGCGATCCGGTCTTTCTACCCGAAGTAGGCGGTATAGACCCCGGATTCTTGTTTGATGAAGATGGTAAAGCCTATATTGTAAACAACGACGCCCCGGCCGGAAAACCGGAATACAGCGGGCACCGCGCTATCTGGATACGCGAATTCGACTGGAAAAATAACCGTACCGCAGGAGAACAAAAAGTGATTATAGACGGCGGTGTAGACAAATCGCAACATCCCAGTTGGATAGAAGGCCCTCACCTTTACCATATCAACGGTACTTACTACCTGATGGCAGCCGAAGGCGGTACAGGTCCCAATCATTGCGAAGTCATCTTCTCGGCTTCCTCTCCTTTCGGGCCTTTCAAGCCGTGCGGTACCAACCCGATATTGACACAACGTGACCTACCCCAAGACCGTCCTAATCCTGTCACTTGTACCGGCCATGCCGATTTGGTGCAAACTCCTGCAGGTGATTGGTATGCCGTATTCCTTGCTGTACGCCCCTATCGCGACGGACACGATGTAATGGGGCGCGAAACATACCTCCTCCCTGTCGATTGGAAAGACGGACAACCTATTATTCTTCCTGCGGGTGAAACCCTCCATTACACCAATCGTTCCCTTGCTCCCACTCCGCTTTGGACAAGTAACGGGCTGGCTGATGAAGCATTCTTCATCCGCACCCCACAGAGTTCTTATTATGAGATAGGTAAAGACGGAAAACTGACCTTGACAGCCCGCAGTATAGGAATCAACGACCGTAGACAGCCGTCGGTCATCGGCCGCTGGATTACCAATAACGAGTTCAATGCGCAAACAGCCGTCAACTTCTTACCCACGGCTCCGGAAGACTTTGCGGGTATCATCCTGTTCCATAATGATGAATGTAATATCCGTTTCGGCAAGGCGCTGGACGAACAAGGCAAGCCTTGCTTGAAGCTGATTGCTTACAGTATGGACAAGCTCAATACGGAAATTGAAATACCTTTGCGAGAATCGGATGCCAATAAAAAGATTTACCTGAAAGTAACCGGTAATGAACCGCAAACGGCAGGCGAAAGCGTTTATTATACTTTCTCCTACTCCTTCAGCCCCAAAACAGATTGGGTACAGGCAGGCGAACCCGTTTCCGCCGATTTACTCAGCACTCAAACTGCCGGTGGCTTTACAGGCACTATGGTCGGTATATATGCCACAGGGGATTACAATGAACAGGGAGATTACAGCAATATGAAAAAAGGAAAATAATGATTCAAATCCTATAAACGAATAATTCAATAACTTATCACTAATTTTGCTTCACCATGAAAAAAGAAATGAGATACCTGGTTCCGGGAGATTATATGGCAGACCCTGCCGTACATATTTTCAACGATAGAGTTTACATCTACCCCAGCCACGATTGGGAGAGCGGCATCGGAGAAAACGATAATGGCGATCACTTCAACATGAAAGACTATCATGTTTTCTCCACCGACGACATTATGAACGGTGAAATCAAAGACCACGGAGTAGTTCTTCAGGTAGAGGACATTCCCTGGGCCGGTCGCCAACTATGGGATTGCGACGTAGTTCTGAAAGATGGAAGATACTATATGTA
>ERZ779889.1673-NODE-1673-length-20938-cov-3.938610_pt1 | contig 20938 bp, 20 predicted proteins | sample MGYA00511030_ERZ779889 | MGnify/ENA primary metagenome ERZ779889 (study PRJEB29588, sample SAMEA2160616) | human gut metagenome | biome: human gut; feature: human-associated habitat; material: faeces | place: Denmark | collected 2008/2010 ...
GGTGGCAGCCATTCGTCAGCTGGCCAGTCAGTACGGGCTGTTCTTCTTTTACCGGGGGAATGATGCGCTGGATGGTGAGCTTGCAAAGGTGGTGCAGCGTTTCTCTGATGAATACAACGTTGCGCTGATTCCGGTCAGTATGGACGGTGCCCGGAGCGAGGCCCTGCCGCAGACGCGTCCTGACAGTGGTCAGGCTCAGCGGCTGGGTGTGACGCATCTGCCGGCACTTTTCCTGGTTGAACCGGGGGCAGAGCGTTACCAGCCGCTGGCTTATGGCTTTATGACACAGGATGACCTGATGAAACGATTTTTAAGTGTGGCGACAGATTTTGCGCCACGGTCGTGAATGAAACGGAGAGATGTATGACACGCGAACGTTTTACTGAAAATCTGCTGATGTACCCGGGAATGGCGCTGATGGTTGCCTCCGTTATCTGGTTTTATCTGGCGGGTCTTTTGTCATTGCCTGAAGAGGTGACGGGGGATGCGTTGATATATGCCCTGTATCAGATGACGCTGGTTCGTGATGTGCTGGCGATATTTGTTATCGGGGCGACGATGGGATTATCCGGTCTGGGGCTGGCTGCTTTTCATGCCTGGAAGAAATGGCATGCAGCACCGGCAGGGGAACAGTGATATGTGGAAGCAGGTTCTGACGGGGGTGTTGCTGATTGCTGCCGGTGCACAGGCGTCCACGCTGGAAGAGTTGCGCCAGCTTGAAGCGCACAAAACAACGCCGGGTAAGGCCAGCCAGATGCAGGCGGCAGCCACTTCTTCATCACCTGTGGCTCCTGCAGTCCCTGAACGCCGGGATTACCGTCTGCCGGACGGACGGGTAGTCAATCTGAAGAACTACAAACTGGTGTTGTTCATGCAATCACGCTGTGGTTACTGCCAGCAGTTTGACCCGTTACTGAAGCGCGTGACCGCACAGATGGGGCTGGATGTTTTCCCGTATACCCTGGATGGTAAGGGCGATGTGTCTTTTCCGGACGCCATTCCGGCAACAGAAGCTGTGATTCGTGATATGTGGAGCAATATGCGACCGGTGACCCCGGCAGCGTTCCTGGTGGAAGTGAATACCCTGAAAACACTGCCACTGCTGTATGGCATTGTGGATGAACAGACGCTCAGGCAGCGTATTGATGATGCGCTGGAATTTGCGAACGCTGCCGTTACAGGAACAGGCAGCGGTATGAAAGCATCACCTGAATTTCCACACTAAGTTCTGATTCCCCCGTTTTTCTTCTGATTACTCCAACGGAATTCTGGTCACCATGAACCCAAAAATTTCATCTCTGCTCCGGCAGACAACCCTGTCATGCCTTGTGGCTGCAGTTCTGGTTATTCCTGCGCAGGCTGACGTGAATAATGACCTGAACAAATTCTTCAACAAGCTGGGCTTTGAGGGCAATGCCACCCGCGCAGCTGTATGGCAGGGACAGGCGGCAGGTTATGCCACCGGCGGCAATCTGTTCTTACGCAATCAGGTGAATAACCTGCAGATAGCGTCATTCACCCCGCCGCATATTACCGCCGGTTGTGGTGGTATTGATGCTTATCTGGGGTCCTTTTCCTTTATCAACAGCGAACAGATTGAGCGTTTTGTGAAGCAGTTGATGGGGAATGCCGTGGGATATTTTTTTGACCTGGCGTTGCAGACAGCAGTGCCGGGCATGAAGTCAGTGAAGGATTTTATGCAGAAGCTGGCCAGTGACCTCAATAACATGAATGTATCCTCCTGCCAGGCTGCGCAGGGCATTATTGGCGGCCTGTGGCCGAAGAACACCGTACAGTCACAGAAAATCTGTCAGGACATTGCCGGTGAAACCAATATGTTTTCCGACTGGGCCGCCTCGAGGCAGGGATGTACGGTGGGCGGTCAGATGAATAAGGTGCTGGATAAGGCGCCGGAAAACATGAAAGACCAGGTGATGCGTAATAAGAATCTGATGTGGGAGATTCTGAAGAAGAACGACATGATGAACGGTAACACCGAGCTGATGGAGCTGGTGATGAACGTTACCGGAACACTGATTTTTGATGATAAAGGCGAAATCCAGTTTATCGGGCCGCAGGCTAATCACCAGGGACTTATCCGGGCACTGATGTATGGTGGACAGGCCACTATCTTTGGCTGTACATCCACAGGGGACTGTCTCAAGACACGCAACCGCACAGTGACGGTCAGCCAGAACAACAGTCTGAACCAGCGTGTGCAGAACATGATAAAGAATATCTCTGACAAACTGGTCAGTGATGACCCGCTGACCAGTCAGGAAAAAGGCTTTATTGAAAGTACCAGTGTGCCCATTCTGCGTTACCTGGTGGACCCGCAGATGCTGAACATCTCCACCTTCTACCCGTCACTTTCCGATTACATTGCCTATGACATCCTGCTGCAGTACCTGAACGAACTGCTGAGTCAGGCCCGGGTGCAGGCCGGCAGTAAAAACTTCCCGGAAGAGCAGATGAAGATGTTACGGGAGAACTTCTCTGAAGCCTCCCGCCAGCTGGAAGGGCTGCAGGCTCAGGTGGATGTGAAGGCGAACACTCTGATGGAGCTGGAGCAGCGTATGGGCTATCTGCGTCAGCAGGTATCCACGCAACTGATGAGTCGTTATGAGCAGAACCTGAACTATACATCTGTATCTTCTGCACAGCTGACGACAGGAGGTAACTGATGAGTATGGTGGATACCGTTTATGTCATGAGTGGCGGTGAGTTCTTCCAGGCGGCATTTAATGGCGTGGCCACGCTTATCGGCACATCCACATGGGACACCCTGTTTCATATTGTGGGATTCTTCTCCGCGATGGCACTCTTTTTTGTTTATATCCGGGGTCATGACCCGAAGGAAGTGCTGAAGTTTATTGCGGTGTTCATTCTGATAACCAGTGTGCTGGTTATTCCGAAACGTACCGTGCATATCATCGATATGACGAATCCCACACTGGTGCTGCGGGTGGATAATGTGCCGACCGGGCTGTCGGTGCCGTTCCGGTTTATCACCAGTATTGGGGGCTCCCTGACGAAAATTTATGACTCAGTGTTCCATACGCCGGACTCTGTGGCATACAGCAAAACCGGTATGTTGTTTGGTGCCACGCTGATGGCCAACACCACGGATGTGGTGGCGCAGAACAGTGACCTGGCGACGTTGCTGAAGGAGTATGTGCAGCAGTGTGTAATCGGCGACATTATGCTGTCACACAAATACAGCATGGCTGAACTGATGCAGTCATCTGACCCTTATGAAATCATCTTCCGCAAACCCAGCCCGCTGCGTGGTGTGATTGTGCCACGTGGCAACAGCCTGGCGCAGGCAGGATTCCAGACCTGCGAGGCACTGGCCAACAATGTGCTGAAGCGTGAACTGAAAGTGGATACGACAAAGGGCGGCAAGACATGGGATTACTATGTGAACCGCTTCATTGGCCCTCGTGCCAGCGCCGATACGCTGTTCGGTCTGATGATGGCGGACAGCTATGGCTTCTACTATCAGGGCGGACGGGATGCCAGTGAAATCCTGCGCCAGAATGTGGTAATGAATGCCATAAAACAGGGTATCACCACCCATACGGCAGCCAGCGGCAACGTCGCCAGCCTGGTGAATATGGCGGATCAGTCATCGAACAGCAAAATGCGCCTCAGTTGGGCAGCATCAGACGGGCTGGCGGCCACATTTGTGCCGGTGATGCATACCGTCCTGATGGCCATGCTGGTCGGGATGTTCCCGATAATCATTCTGCTGGCCACCATTCACGGTCTGACACTGCCGGTGCTGAAAGGCTATGTGTTCTCCCTTGTTTATCTGCAGAGCTGGCCACCACTGTATGCCATTCTGAACTACGCCATGTCGTATTATCTGAAAGGCGAAACGAAAGGGATGAATTTCTCCCTGTCGAACCTGAACACCATCCAGCAGACACACAGTGATATTGGGTTGATGGCAGCCTGGCTGTCAAACTCAATTCCGTTTATTGCTGCCGGTCTGGTATTTGGTCTGTGGCGCGTTGTTTCACAGGCAGGGAACTATCTGGGCTCATCCATTAACAGTACAGCCTCGTCTGCCGCCTCTCAGGCCGCAGATGGTACGTGGGCGTTTAACAACATGCAGATGGAGAACGTCTCCGGCTTTAAATGGGATACCAACCAGTCTGTGCGCGACGGTCAGATGCTGACCCAGCATGCCAGCGGGGCAACGACAACAAAAACAGCAGGTGGTGGCATTCTGCATGATGGTAAATCGGCGATTTCCAGTCTGGCGACGGATATTCAGTTTGGCCGTATGCTGAGCAGCAGTTATCAGGCACAGCAACGCGAAGCGGAAAGCCAGGTACAGAGTCTCAGTAACAGCATCAGTCATGGCAGTCAGCTGGTCGGCAGCCAGCTGACGCAGTGGGCGCAGCAGCGGGGCAACAGCGATACAGTGGTAAGCGGTGCTGACAGCAGCCGGGCCACCACACTGACGCAGGCCATCAATAAACTGAACAGCGTGGCTGATTCACTGGCGAAACGCACCGGTATCAGTACGTCTGAAGCGGTTAAAGAGGTACTGAATAAATCACAGAGTGGTGATTTCACTGCTGGGGTGTCGCTAAGCGTGGGGAAAGATAAGCTGTTTGGTCTTCTTAGCGCCAAAGCTAATACTGATTTCAGCTATAAAGGTTCGGACCAGTCATCGCATGGTATTAATTCAGATATCAGTTCGAAAACGGACCATGATCGCAGCCTGACCGTGCAGGAAACCAAAGATGTGCGTGATGCCATGGATGTCATTAATAACCATCGTACGACGGATAACAGCAGTCATACCGACAATGCCTCTTCGTCCCTGTCTGAGCAGCTGGCCAGCAACCTGAGCGATTTGCAGGGCCAGATTAAGCAGTATAAAGATGCACTTAACCGCAGCCATGAATATGCTCAGATGGCCAGTTATGCGGAAAACAACAGTGCAAGCATTAACAGCAACTACAGCCAGGAGTTTGTTAACTATGTGCATCAGTCTGCTCCGGGACGTGCCACGACCGTGCTGACCGATGCCGGAAATCCGTCACTGCGGGCGGAACGGGAACAACTGGCGCAGGCATTTGTGGATGAAAAACTGAAACCTCAGCTGGAGCAGGAGTTCAGGGAAAACCGGTTGCGGGCTTCAGAAGGCATGGGCAGCGTCGGGCCAGCCGTGGATATGCAGAGAGACCTGAAGCGAGCGTATGCAGAGAATTTTGCTGACATGCAGCAACGGGCTTCCGGCGCATCGGTTCAGGGTGCAGAGCAGATCCAGAAACAGGTGCGTGATACCCGTCAGACTGTGGAATCGCAGGTGCTGAAAAATGAGCAGGAAATGGCATCATCTCAGCAGAAACTGAATACGCAACGGAACACGCTCGCGGGGCAGCATAAGGAGGGTGAAAAGGCTTTCGGTGAGGCTCTGGCGCAGGAGAAAGAAAAGCAGAAGCCTTTGCCGTTGTCTCCATCAGGTGCCTGGAATTCAGATAAAGATGAAGAGAATATGCAACGTCTGAGGGATGCTGCAAAGTGGAAGGATAAATAAAGGAAGAGAGAGTTATGCTAGGACAATTAACTGAAAAATTAAAAACGTTTAACTGGAAAGATGACAGGCTACGTATGTGGCCTGGTTGTAAATTTGGTGTGCAGATAACAGCATGTTGTATTTCTGTATCACTTTTTATGACGATCTGTGCAGTCCTGGTTTACGGTGAGAACGCCATGGGGCTATTAGTATGTCTTCTGGTTGCGCACTTTTTTACTGCAGCTATCACAATTGGCGAACTGGGAGAAATATCCTCCATTCAGCATGTTCTTATGAAAATAGAACCTGAAACGGATATTATTTCAAAATCAGAGCAGCTGAGAAACCGATATATATTGCATGCCTGCAGAATGGCCCTGGTTGTTATCGCTGTTGCTGTTGGGGTTGATTTGCAATTTGTCTTTTTCTCGGGAGCGGTGTTTGCCTTATCTGGTGCGATTTTCACATGCATTTTTTCTTATAAGGTGAGAAAACTATACCCTGACGATTTTGTTCGAATTGTGTCTTTTAATCTGTGGGGAGAGCGTCGTTCAGAAGACGATACGTATTGTTCCCGTTCCCGTAGTAATGAAGTTAACCCGGCAACTGGACTTCCCATGTTAAATAATACAATTGATGTGGGGGGGAATGCCTGGGGTAGTGATGACAATCGCTGGGATGATCGTTGGTGAAAATGCAGGTACGATTAATGCGATAACTCAGAGGTGTTATCAGCAATTGTTTTTCGTTTAAGGATAAATTTATGTTATTAACGCGTAAAAATAACTTTATCGCAGCCGTTGTTCTGGGGGCGTTTCTCCTTTCTGGTTGTGGTGCGATGGGCACCGCAATTAAAAAGCGTAATCTGGAAGTCAAAACCCAGATGAGTGAAACCATCTGGCTTGAACCTTCCACAGATCGCACCGTTTATCTGCAAATCAAAAATACCTCCGATAAGGATATGAGTGGCCTTCAGGGAAAAATTAACAGCCAGGTACAGGCTAAAGGCTATCGTATCGTGAATAACCCTGCAGATGCGCATTACTGGATTCAGGCGAACGTACTGAAAGCTGATAAAATGGATCTGCGGGAAGCACAGGGCTTTCTGAGTCGGGGATACGAGGGCGCTGTTCAGGCTGCGGCGTTAGGGGCAGGCATTACAGCTTATAACTCCAATTCTGCCGGGGCCACGTTGGGTGTAGGACTGGCTGCCGGCCTTGTGGGAATGGCGGCTGATGCGATGGTGGAAGATATCAACTATACCATGGTGACTGATGTGCAGATCGCAGAGCGCACTTCCACGCAGGTGACGACTGATAATGTGGCTGCGCTGAAACAGGGAACGTCGGGCTATAAAGTGCAGACCAGCAGTGAAACCGGTAACCAGCATAAATATCAGACGCGAATTGTGTCCAGTGCTAACAAAGTTAACCTGAAATTTGAAGAAGCCAAACCGGTTCTTGAAGACCAGTTAGCAAAATCCATTGCCAATATTCTGTAATTACTGATTCCCGTTGAGTCAGTGGGAATTTATCTACTGACGCCTCGCAGGCTCGTTGTCCAACAGCGGAAACCAACAAAATAAATTTTGTTACTTTCCGCTGTTTCTGACAATAAATATTGTGGTTATACCCTTTATATTTTCATCGGTATTATTACCAGTCAGAAGTTTATATTCCGTTGTACCGGCCTCATTCTGTTAAACAGGCCAGAGAAGTGGCTGACTGTATTCTCACGTGTGCCTGAACCGGAAGTGAGGGCATTAACACCAGTCTTCCAGACGAAGGCCGGAGATACGTTCAAACTCCCGGGTATTGTTTGTGACCACAATGAGTCCCCGGCTACGGGCATGACCGGCAATCATCTGATCAAACGGTCCCACCGGACGTCCCTGACGGGCGAGCTCAGCACGGATCTGACCGGTATGTGTGGCAGCAGCGCAGTCGTAATCCAGCACGTCAAGGCGCGAAATAAATCCTTCTATAATCGCGAGATTACGCTCCGGAAACTGACTTTTTTCAGCGCCGTATACCAGCTCCATCACGGTAACTGAGCTGATGCACATTCGCCCTGAGTTCAGGTTGAATCGTTCCCGAATATGCGCCGGTTTGTTCTTAATCGTGAAGATACAGATATTCGTGTCCAGCATGAATTTCAGCATCAGAACGACTCCCTTTCCTGTACGGCGGGTTGTTCTCTGTCATTCATGAAATCTGCGCTGACACTGTCGCCATCGAACCAGCTGTCCCAGGACTCTCCTGCCGGGGTAATGATCCGGGTACGGCCAACAGCAATAACGTCGACTTTTTTTACGTCTTCAGGCAGGGCTACAGCTTTCGGCAGCCTGACTGCCTGACTCCGGTTACTGAGAAATACGGTCGTTTCCATGAGGCACCTCACTATGGATATACGTGATGTATATCCATAGTGAGGTGTGATGTGGGATATGTCAATGGTATATCCCGTTTAATAATTAACAGGCTTTTCATCGTTTTTGTTCTTTAACAATCGGGCGTCCCTATGAGTTCAACCAAGCATATTACGCAGGGTGGGCAGGTATTCAGCTATATGCTGAATATGTTCATGCAGGTAAACAAACGCGTTTCATTCTGGTTAATCTGGTTTTTCGTTATCTTTTTGCCGTTATTTTTCTGGTTACGTCTGCCCTGGGAAACTATCCGTAATGGCGGACTGTACTGGTGGCTTTCACTTACCGCCCGGGGAGAAAAGGCGTTGTACCGGGTTCCTCCGGTCTATGACATTCCCTGGAACGGGCAGGTGTTGCACGCAACGTCGGAGCAGATCCTGAAAGACGATTATATGGTCTGGGCCGGAAATATGTTTCTCCAGGAGCTCTATCTTGCCCTGTTCTGGGCGTCTGTGGCAGTTGGTGTGCTGGCATTTCTGATTTTCCGTTTCCTGCGACGCCTGGGGGAAAAACAGGCTCAGGATGAACGTATTGGTGGACGTGAACTGACAGATGATGTGAAAGCGGTGGCGCGTGAAATGCGGCGTCGTGGTGAAGCCTCATCCATCTGTATCGATAAGTTACCTCTGCTGCTGAACAGTGAAGTGCAGTATCTGATGATGTACGGCACACCGGGGGCCGGTAAATCCAACACGCTCAATAAGCTGCTGAAACAAATCCGGGCACGTGGCGATATGGCCATTATTTACGATAAAGGCTGTTCGCTCATTAAAAAGCATTTCAGTGAACAGGATGACGTCCTGCTTAATGCACTGGATCGCCGCTGTGCATACTGGGATATGTTCCGTGAATTTGAGTCCATTCCCGATTTTGACAGCGCAGCCAATACGCTGATCCCGATGGGGACAAAAGAAGATCCTTTCTGGCAGAGTTCTGCCCGCACGATTTTTTCTGCCGTAGCGTATCGCCAGAAAAAGAACAGCATTCACTCCTACAATGCCCTGCTGCGCACGTTGCTGGCGATTGACCTGAAGGCCCTGCGTGACTACCTGGCCGGAACGGAGGCCAGTAACCTGGTGGAAGAGAAGGTGGAAAAGACCGCCATCTCCATCCGCAGTGTGCTGACCAACTATGTCAAGGCATTACGTTATCTGCAGGGTATTGAACGCACCGGACGTCGTCCGTTCACCATTCGTGAATGGATGAGTACGGTCAACGATCCACAGATCACCCGACACGGCTGGTTATGGGTCACCAGTAATGCCCGTCAGCATGAGTCGCTGAAGCCGTTAATTTCCATGTGGCTGGCCCAGGCCGCTAACTGTCTGCTGGGGATGGGAGAGAACCAGCATCGTCGGATCTGGTTTATCTACGACGAACTTCCGTCGCTGAACAAACTGCCTGAACTGCCGGGTGTACTGGCTGAAGCCCGTAAATTCGGAGGCTGTTTTGTGCTGGGTTTTCAGGCCAAAGCACAGATGGACTACACCTACGGTAAAGAGTTTGCCGATGCCATGCTGGGACTGGTGAACACCCGTTATTTCTTCCGTTCACCTTCCAGTACGGAAGCGGAATGGGTACAGCGTGAGATTGGCCAGCGGCGGGATAAGGTTTTCAGTGAGCAGTACAGCTACGGTGCGGATACCGTGCGTGACGGTGTCTCCTTCAGCAAGGTGGAAGAAGACCGCTATCTGGTGAACTACACCGACATTCAGAAACTGCCCAACCTCCACTGCTATGTCACGTTTCCCGGTGAGTATCCGGCCGTCCGGATGCGTATGTCTTATGAAAAGATAAAGGACTGCGCAGAAGAGCTGCTGTTGCGTGACATTAATGACAGCCTCGACCCGGAGATTGAATCTGAAATTACCCGTCGTGAGGATGAAGACGGCGATATTGCTGCGTTACTGGACAGGATTGCACAGGGCGATGTCAGAAAAGATGACGAACAGAACAAAACGGAGTCTCAGGCCGGACAGGCAGAATCACTTAACAATCCGGTACTGGCTGCAGTGGTGACTCAGGTGGCAGCAGTTGCGGTTACGGGCGGAACGGGTGAGAGCAACCCAGTGGAAGAAAAGACGCCTGTGGCAGAGCTGACTGAAATTGTGGACAAAGAAACCGGGGAAATCCTGTATCCGGGCGATGAGCGGTATGAAGAGCTCTGCAGGGATACCAGCCATGCACAGGAAGCAATGCGACAGGATGAACGCAATCTGGTGAGTTACCAGACGAATGAAGCGCGTGAACAGGATGATGACCGCGAGGTAACCTGGTAATGCTGAGTATTGCTCCCATTGCTGGTAGTGGAGCCGGCTACTATACCGCGCAGGATAACTACTATTTTCTGGGCAGTATGCAGTCCCGTTGGTTAGGGGAAGGCGCAAAATCGCTGCAACTGGAAGGACCGGTGGATGCTTTCCTGCTGGATGAGCTGATTGCCGGACGTCTTCCCAATGGCGTCAGTCTGGAGAGAATGGAAGGCGGCATTAATGTGCACCGCAGTGGCTATGACCTGACGTTATCAGCGCCCAAAAGTGTGTCCGTACTGATTGCGCTGTATGGCGAATCCCGTCTGCTGGAGGCCCATAACCAGGCTGTTGAGGTTGTCAGTCGGGAAATTGAGTCCCTGACCGGAACCCGGATAATGCGTGATGGCATCAGCCAGCATGTTCATACCGGAAAAATGGTGGCAGCCGCTTTTAACCATGACACCTCGCGGGAGCTGGACCCGCAAATTCACACGCACCTTCTGTTACTTAACATGACTGAAAAAGAGGGGCGCTGGTCGACGTTATCCAGCGACAGGCGTGGTCGTACCGGAACCATTGATGCGCTTTATGATAATAAAATTGCTCTGGGGCAGATTTATCGTCATGCGCTCCGCCGTCAGGTTGAGGCGATGGGCTATGAGACGGTCAATACCGGCCAGCGTGGTCTCTGGGAGATTAAAGGTGTACCGGTCGATATTTTCTCAACCCGCAGTCAGCAAATCCGGGAAGCGGTCGGAGATGATGCATCGGCTAAATCCCGCAGTGTGGCTGCGTTGGATACCCGTCGTGCCAAACAGAAAGAGCCGGACAGAGAAGAGCTGTTGACAGAGTGGCATGAGCGTATTGACCGGACAGGATTCAGTTACCGGGCATTGCGGGAGAAAGCGGCTGAACGGGAAGCCCTGCAGCAGTCTGCACGTTCTGTTTCTGCACCGGAACAGGCTGTTTTGTCAGGAGAAGCCGGAGGGTATTCTCAGCGGGAGACATCGTCTTCATCCACTTCTGGCCAGCGTGAAGGCGCAACCGTACCGTCAGTGATGCGGGATGCTGTGTCACAGGCCATTTCCCTGCTGAGCGACCGCAGGGCGCAGTTTACCTACTCCGATGTTCTGAGCAGGACGCTGGCACTGGTGGAGGCTGAACCGGGCAGTATTGCCCTGGCCCGTGCCGGGATTGAGCAGGCCATCAGCAGCGGCGAACTGGTGCCACTTGATAAGGAAAAGGGGCTTTTCACCTCCTCCATTCATCTGCTCGATGAGCTGAGCGTGCAGCAGCTGGCGCAGCAGGCGATGCGCGAAAACCGGGTAATGGTGAGCATGCGGCCTGAAATGCCCCTGCAGGGCGCGGCTGCGATTCTGGCTGACACACTGCCTGCGGTGGCCATTATCAGCACCGGGCGGGGAATGGCGACACAGCGGGAACAGATACAGGCTGTAGTGGCGATGTCAGAAGGTCAGGGACGGCAGGTGCAGGTGATGGCACCGGATAAGAAGATGACTACTTTTCTGGCAGAGCAGCAGGGGCTGAACGGAAAAGTGAGCGGGAAGGATTTGCTGACCGGGGAAGGGCTGAAGCATGACAGCACGCTGGTGATTGCCGGCGCGGAAAAACTGTCTGTCAAGGAGACTGTCACGCTGCTTGACCAGGCGTTGCGTAACAATGTGCAGGTGGTGCTGATGGACGGTGGTGGTCGTAAGGGCACCGGAAATGCGCTGGCCACGCTGGAAGACGCCAGCGTGGTGCGGCTTCAGGGGGGAACGGACAGGGGCGTCAGGGTGTCGGTGGTAAGTCACGGTGACCGCCGGCAGCGTTATGAACAACTGGCCTTGGATTATGCCGTTCTGCATGCACAGGGCGAGAGTGTGGTGGCGCAGGCTCCCGGTCGCGAGCAGCGGGCGCTGACAGAGGCCATCCGTCAGTCACTGAAAGCGACCGGAGCGCTGGGCGACAGGGAGGTAACGATATCCACGCTGACGCCGGTGTTTCTTGACAGTAAAAACCGCAGACTGACGGACAGCTATCGGGAAGGACAGATACTGGAACGGTATGATGCAGAGCGCCGGAAGTCTGAGCGTTACACCATTGACCGGGTGACGGCCCGCAGTCGTACACTGACGCTGACGGATGAGAAAGGCAGAAGGCAGCTGATAAAGGTCCGGGACATGGACAGCAGCTGGCGGTTGTATCAGCCCGGGACGCTTCCGGTGGCTGAAGGTGAAAAGCTGATGCTGCTCGGCAGTCACGGAAAACTGCGTGCAGGTGACAGTGTCACGGTTGAACGCATCACAGACCGGACGCTGACGGTCCGGCAGGGGGAGCGCCGGCATCGCCTTCCGGTTGCAGACGGACTGAAAATCAGTCAGGGATACGTGACCACGCCCGGAAAAACGGTGAGTGAACAGGGCGTTGTTCTGGCTGCCGTCTCTGCCCGTGACACGCAGGCACAGACGCTGAACACACTGGCCACCAGTGGTGACCGGGTGCAAATTTATACGTCACTGTCAGAAGAAGACGCACATGCGCGTCTTGCCCGTTCTCCACTGTACCGGCAGGCCAGGGAGCAGGTCAGTCCGGAGGGTAAGCCGCTGGATACGGCCATGCAGCAGGCCCGGGACAGTGTGATGCCGGTGACCGAAAAAGCAGTACGTCAGGCCATAACGCTGGCACAGGGCAGCAGTGTGGTCTTTTCCCGTCAGGACGTGGTACTGGAGGCACTGAAAGCGCATCCGTCAGTGACACCATACGGTATTCACCACACATTTGCAGAGCTGGTTCAGCGCGGGGAAATCCTGTCTGTACCGGGTGACGGAAGTGCCAGTCGTTATGTTCCGGCTGAAACCTGGCTGCAGGAAAAAGCCATTCTGCGCACAATGGCAGAAGGAAAGAACACGCAACGCCCGCTGATGGAAACTGTGGACCCGTCTCTCCTGACTGGTCTGACGTCAGGTCAGCAGGCAGCCAGCCGGCTGATTCTTGAAAGCACGGACCGTTTTGTGGCCATTCAGGGCTATGCCGGTGTGGGGAAAACCACACAGTTTCGCAGTGTCCTGGCCGCGCTGGAAACCCTGCCTGAAGCTGACAGGCCGGTTGTGCTGGGGCTCGCGCCCACACACCGGGCCGTCAGTGAAATGCAGGGCGTGGGGGTGAAAGCGCAGACCATCACCTCTTTTCTGATGGACATGGAGCGACGTCAGCAGAGCGGTGAACAGCTTAACTTCTCAAAAACGCTGTTTCTTATTGATGAAAGCTCCATGGTGGGCAACCGGGATATGGCTGACACACTGACCCACATTGCCGCCGCAGGTGGCCGCGCGGTTCTGTCCGGTGACAGTCTGCAGTTACAGCCGGTAGCCAGTGGTGCGCCCTTTACCCTGATGCAGCAGCGCAGCGCCATTGATGTGGCGGTGATGAAAGACATTGTGCGTCAGTCACCGGAACTGCGACCGGCGGTGTATGCACTGCTGGAAGGGCGTACCGGCGAGGCTCTGGACACGATACGCCGCGTTTCACCGGAACAGGTGCCCCGGGATAATGGTGCATATGTACCGGCATCATCGGTGACTGAAATTCGCCAGACCCGCGAACAGAGAGAAATGCAGGGAGACAGGGTGATATCCGCCATCGTGGATGATTACACCGGACGTACTGCAGAGGCCCGGCGTCAGACGCTGATTGTCACCCAGACGAACGCCGATGCAATGGCCATAAATGCCGGCATTCATGACCGTCTGCATGAGACAGGAAAAACCGGAGAGCATGAACTTCCGGTAACGGTGCTGGTCAGGGAGAAAACGCAGACGGAAGTTCTGAAATCCGTTGCAGGGCTGGCACAGCATAATGGCGGTGTGGTGTTGATAAATCAGCAGTATTACACCATCCACAGTCCTGATGCAGCAAACGGTGTGGTGATGCTGCGTGATGCAGAAGGCCGGGACCATCTGCTCTCCGCTTTTGAAAGCAGTCTGCGGGATATTGCGGTATTTTCCCGGCGTGAAATCCGGCTGTCGGAAGGTGACCTGGTACGCTTCACCCGCCAGGACCGGGAGCAGGGACGGGATACCCAGACGCTGTGGGAGGTTTCCGGGATAGCTGATAACGGTGATATCACGCTGAAGAACGGTGAAAGTACCCGGCTGATTCAGCCGGGGCGTGAGATGTCGGATATGCATCTGGATTACGGCTATGCCGGTACGGCACACCGGGCACAGGGGGCCAGCGAGGCCTTTGTGATAGCCCTGGCCGGGGCAACTGACGCACGCCAGCGGCTTGCCTCTCTCAGTGATGCATATGTGGCACTCTCAAGGATGAAGCAGCATGTGCAGGTGTATACCGATGATACCGGAAAATGGCTGGCATCCGTGGCGGCCAGTGAAAGCCGGAAGACAGCGCATGATGTGCTGGACGTTCAACAGGATGTTCATGCCACAACGGCACAAAATCTGTGGGACAGCGCCCGGGCACTTAATCAGAATGCGCTGGGGCGGGCGTTGCTGCGGGAAACCGGGTTACCGGACCACAGTGAAGCCCGTTTTATCAGTGGCAGCCGCAAATACCCTGCACCGCATGTGGCCTGGCCAGCTTACGACCGGAACGGCAGACAACAGGGTATCTGGTTGCAGGAAATCCGTATGAATGAAGAGGGACGAATGCAGGGGCTGGATGAGCAGGGAAGATGGCTGGGGCGTGATGATGCCGCCATTGTGGTTCTGCAGCAGAGCCACAATGGCGTAACGCTGACGGCATCAGACCCGGCATCCGCACTGGCGCTGGCCCGACAGCACCCTGAGAGTGGTGTTGTGCTGCAACAGGAGGCCGCGCAGCTTCCCGGCTGGCTGCTTCAGAAGTTAACGCAGGGGCAGGCAGAAATGACACCTGAAGCCATGAAAACGGAACAGGCTGCACAGAATACCGATGCAGAACTGCTCAGTCTGCAGACGCCGGAAGAGCGGGCACGCCAGGAGGCTGAAAAAGCAGTCCGGGAAACCCTGCAGCAGGATGAGGTGCGGAACATACTGCCGGCAGAGAATGAGGTTATGCAGGATGCAGAAAATGCGGTGGCAGAACAGGACATCAGGGCAGCCGGACAGGCGGCAGCCCGTGAAGAGAAAGAAAACGCACAATTACTTCAGCGCGAAGTGGCTGCACTGAAACGCATAAACGCACAGGAGCAGTTGCGGCAGATGGAGAAAGAACTGGTGATTGACAGAGAGAAGACGCTCTGATGGAGAAAAAAGAACATTATCGCGAGCTCCGGATGTATGGTGATGAACGGATTGCAGAGCCGTTGCGATACAGGGATAAGGTGAAGGGAAAGCGCAAAACGGAAAGCCGCTTTATGGCCGGAATGCTGACGGGAGCATTACTGATGCTGGTCATGTTGTTTTTTGCGCCCTGGCTGGTCATTGAAACACTGGCCGGATGTTTCAGTCAGATGCTGGAGTGAAATCATAATGACGGCATCTGTTCAGCGAAAAGAGGCAAGGGGAGCGGTGCGTTTCCTGTGGCAACTGGCACCATTACAACGTGACATTATCAAAATCGTGGCGTTTCTGGCGATGGCTGGTGACCACATTGCCACAGCATTTCATGTGGGGAGCCCCTGGCTTAACCTGACCGGACGGTGCGCATTCCCGCTTTTCGCACTGATGGCGGGCTGTAACCTGGCGGGGCGGCAGGTACGACAGGCTGCCGTAAATCGCCTGTGGCTGATGGCAGTGCTGGCGCAACCTGTATTCTGGCAGGCATTTCGTGATACAGAAAATCAGTGGTGGGAGCTGAACATCCTGTTTTGTTTTGCCGTGGTGATGCAGGCGGTCTGTTTCTGGCAACGATCTGATGCCATAAAAGGTGCCATAACCGGAACCATGCTGGCACTTTATCTGCCGTTCAGTACTGCCAGTTATGGCTGGCAGGGGCTGGTGATGCTGCTGGCGGCAGTATCTGTCTGGCAGGTGCCGGAGCAGTACCGGGGGCGGTTATTTTTACTGTGGCTGTGCTCTGTTGTATGGCTGAACGGTGCAAATGGTGCGATCCCCATGCTGGCCGGTATGAGCATGACACTGCTGGTATTGTGTCTTGTGCATGAGTATGTACCTGCATCATTAAAGCGTCTGCAGATAAGCCGGTGGTTTGCGGAAGGTTATGTCCTGCATCTGCTGATTATAGCCGCCATTGTTAACGGACTGCAGGCTTAACATACTGTGATGAGATATGACATAAAAGCGTAGAAGCAACGCCATCGACAGAATATAAGGACAGGTATTTGCAAATGACAGAACAGAAGCGACCGGTACTGACACTGAAGCGAAAGACAGAGGGAACAGCACCTGCCCGCAGCCGGAAAACCATCATCAATGTCACCACGCCACCAAAATGGAAGGTGAAAAAGCAGAAGCTGGCGGAGAAAGCGGCCCGGGAAGCAAAGCTGGCGGCAAAAAAAGCGCAGGCCAGACAGGCGCTGTCCATTTATCTGAACCTGCCCGCGCTGGATGAAGCCGTGAGCACCCTGAAACCCTGGTGGCCGGGTTTATTTGACGGTGACACGCCCCGGCTTCTGGCCTGCGGTATCCGTGACGTGTTACTGGAAGACGTATCGCGGCGGAATATCCCGCTCTCGCATAAAAAACTGCGCAGGGCGCTGAAGGCCATCACCCGTTCAGAAAGCTATCTTGGCGCAATGAAAGCAGGTGCCTGCCGGTATGACACGGAAGGGTATGTGACGGAACATATTTCTCAGGAGGAGGAAGCGTATGCGGCAGGGCGTCTGGAGAAAATCCGTCGCCAGAACCGGATAAAAGCAGAGCTCAGGGCTGTACTTGAAGAAAAATAAATCAGTAAAAAAATCCTCCAGTGCGTGGTGGAGAGAAATCCTGTTCAACCCTGATTTTTTATTATGAACTTCAAATAAAGCCACGCAGAGATATAGTAACACAGGTTTATTCTTAAGTTAAATGTGAGGTATTATCTTGGATATCCGAAATGACTTTTTACACAAAGGGATAAAAATAATCAGGAAGGGACGTTTATCCTGAATTCCGCAGATGTCGGGAAAGTTAAAGAGTAAAGGGAACAGGAAAAATGAATGGACTCAGACGAAACTCACGAAATGTACAGTGCCGAAAATATCAGCAAGTCGGGAGTCAGTCGGTCAGACTGGAAGTCAGGGGGCGATGGCAAGAGGCTGCAGGAGCGTGGCGTCGGGCTGCACACATGGCTTCCCGGGCTGACTGGCAACAGTTTGCCCTGCAAAGAGCAGAGCATTGCCGGCGGCGCTGCAGGGGGAACTGTAGCGAAAGACAGCGGCGTAGTCATTAAATGAAAGACTGTGTCGTTGAATTTTAATACATATAATTATCATGCTGACTGGAAATAAATATGGCGAAAACAAAACAGGAATGGTTATATCAGTTACGGCGGTGTACGTCGGTTAATACACTGGAAAAGATTATCTGTAAGAACAGGTATGACTTACCGGACAGTGAGCGTGAGGCCTTTAATTCAGCAGCAGACCACCGTCTTGCTGAATTAACGATGAACAGGTTATATGACAGGGTTCCAAAAGAGGTCTGGGCATATGTCAGGTGAGATAAGGCAGTGTTTGGTTGTAAAAAGAAAATATACAGAAGAATGTAATAAACAGAAATAACTGACGCCTTCGCGTTGCTCAGTTGTCCAACCCCGGAAACGGGAAAAAGCAAGTTTTCCCTGTCCCCGGCGTTTTTGTAATAAAAACCGGGAAATGCAGATACATGGCCAGCAAACGGGAATGTGGTATTATCGCTGCGGGTGTCTGAGCCTTTCTGGTTCAGGCAAGACGCAGGTTCCAGAAATGCGAAGACCCCACTCGTTAATCCATTAACTCGTGAGGTCTGCATGAAGTACCTTAACACTACTGATTGTAGCCTCTTCCTTGCAGAGAGGTCAAAGTTTATGACGAAATATGCCCTTGTCGGGTTGCTCGCCGTGTGCGCCACGGTGTTGTGTTTTTCACTGATATTCAGGGAACGGTTATGTGAACTGAATATTCACAGGGGAAATACAGTGGTGCAGGTAACTCTGGCCTACGAAGCACGGAAGTAAGCTGCCGGGCGGGGACAGAAGTCCCCGCTTTCCGGACGTGTGAGGTATTTCAGGGGCAGACACCCGATATACCAGAAACAGCCGGTCCCGTCCGGGGTCGGCACACAAGTTCAGGCATTTCCTGTTTTTCAGTCATTTCATCATCAAAATCACATTAAACGGTCGTAATCAGACATGATTTGTGCGCCAACATATATCATCGTCACAATTTTCAGGCCTCTGTCATTGTTTTTATCAGTGATCACTTTTCCCGTAAGTGATTTTGTATAGCGTTTTGTTACCATTTGCGATAACATTAATTGTATAGCAAATTGTTACCAATGGAGGTTTTTATGTCTACAGCTGCAAGCGTCCGTAAAACACCGCGAGAAAACCAGATTAACATCCGGGCAACTGATGAGGAACGAGCCGTTATTGATTATGCTGCGAGCCTGGTCAATAAGAACCGTACTGATTTCATCATTGAACTGGCTTACCAGGAAGCTAAAAACATTATCCTGGATCAACGCTTATTTGTGCTGGATAACGAACGTTATGATTCGTTTATTACGCAACTGGAAGCTCCTGTGCAGAATGCAGAAGGGCGTGAACGTCTGATGGCGGTAAAGCCTGAATGGAAATAAATGTCACCGCGCCGGCATTGCTGACGGATGAGCATATACTTCAGCCATTTGACTGTGGAAATGAGGTGCTAAGTAACTGGTTACGTGGTCGGGCTATGAAAAACCAGATGCTCAATGCTTCCCGCACGTTCGTTATTTGCCTGGAGGGGACTTTACGTGTTGTGGGGTTCTACTCATTAGCTACGGGGTCCGTCACACATGCCGAGCTTGGGCGCAGTTTGCGGCATAACATGCCTAATCCTGTTCCTGTTGTTCTGTTAGGGCGTCTGGCTGTTGATGTTTGTACCCAGGGGCATGGTTTCGGTAAATGGCTGCTGAGTGATGCTATTCACCGGGTTGTAAATGTGGCTGAACAGGTTGGCGTTAAGGCGGTTATGGTGCATGCAATTGATGATGACGCCAGAGCGTTTTATGAGCGTTTTGGTTTTGTCCAGTCAGTTGTGGCACCTGACACCTTATTTTATAAAGTCTGAGACTGAGCAATTTTATTGCGGCATCATTTCTTTATGACATGTAACACTTGGGCACTAATAAGTTTTAATTGATAACCTCTCAGGTTATCTTCCATATCTCTGATGCCGCCAGCCCTGCCCGGGGGCACACAGGTTAAGGCATTTCCTGCTTTTCAGTCATTTCATTATCAAAATCACATTAAACGGTCGTAATCAGACATGATTTGTGCGCCAACACATATCATCGTCACAACTTTCGAGTCGCTGATTAAAAAAAACTGTAGTATCCTCTGCGAAACGATTTCTGTTTGAGTATTGAGGAGGCGAGATGCCGCAGACAGAAAATGCAGTGACTTTCTCATCAGGCACTAAGCGCGCATACCGGAAAGGTAACCCTGTTCCGGCCAGAGAGAGGCAAAGAGCTTCTCTGGCTCGCAGAAGCAACACTCATAAAGCTTTTCATGCGGTTATCCAGGCCCGGTTAAAAGACAGACTGAGTGAACTGGCTGATGAGGAAGGTATTACCCAGGCGCAGATGCTTGAAAAGTTGATTGAATCAGAGCTGAAACGCAGAGCGATTTCGTGAATATTCACATTCTTGCTTATCTCAGGCGTGAGTGATAGATTGCTGATCGTTTAAGGAATTTTATGGCTGGCCACACCATAAGGTGGCAGGGAACTGGTCCTGATGTTGATTTACAGGAGCCAGAAAAGCGAAAACCCCGATAATCTTCTTCAAGTTTGGCGACTAGAAAGATTACCGGGGCCCCATAAAACCGCATAGCCAACAATCAAGCTATGCGGGGAGTATAGTTATATGCCCGGAAAAGTTCAAGACTTCTTTCTGTGCTCACTCCTTCTGCGCATTGTAAGTGCAGGATGGTGTGACTGATCTTCAACAAACGTATTACCGTCAGGTAAAGAACCCTAATCCGGTATTCACACCCCGTGAAGGTGCCAGGACGCTGCCGTTCTGTGAGAAGCTAATGGGCAAAGCGGTGGGGTTTACCGAAACATTTGCATTCGATATAGCTTCTGCGTGCGCGCGCGCTAATGGTAAACGTAAACGCAAGCCTTCCGTTCTTCGTCGCAGAGCTATTGATGCACTGTTGCAAGGCATGTGCTTCTATTACGATCCTGTTTCAAATCAAGTGCATCGTTCTATAACCGAACTTGCACTTGATTGCGGATTAGCCAGAAAAAATGCTCATGGTCATTTAGCCATTGAGCGAGCTGTCAGAGCAATTAAATCACTGGAAGAAGATTTTGGGTTTATAGTCTGTTCCCCGTCATCAGATTTTTACAATAAGCGCTGCACAATAACGTTGACGCCTCGTTTTTTTGAGTTTTTAGGGATATTTCCGTTGGCGCTGACTGAAGCACGTCTGGCTGTCTTACGGAGTGGGTATGGTGATTAAAAATACCCGTCCAGGCCACTGGGCTCAGTTGCCTCCCGAAGAGCAAACCCGTTTCTGGGAAGAATATGAGGCGGGAAGGGCGACCACTTTCCTGGTTGAACCGGAAAGGAAGCGTACGAAGCGCCGTCG
>ERZ779889.1675-NODE-1675-length-20912-cov-4.119528_pt1 | contig 20912 bp, 16 predicted proteins | sample MGYA00511030_ERZ779889 | MGnify/ENA primary metagenome ERZ779889 (study PRJEB29588, sample SAMEA2160616) | human gut metagenome | biome: human gut; feature: human-associated habitat; material: faeces | place: Denmark | collected 2008/2010 ...
AGCTGATGCGCTCATTAGTGGGCAACCGATACCCATTTCTTCCGGAGGCGGTGGTAATTTCGACTCAGACCTTCGTTGGGATGGTCGCAGACCGGATGAAGAGGAAGATGAGTATCGGAAGAGGTGCTTGATGTTTGCTGTTGGGATCGTAACAAAACTTAATAGGATGTATAATATAAGAAGATGATATGTTATTATGGATAATTATTTTATAGGTTACTTTTTTTGAGTTGGTTTTAATTATCTTTGCGCCTAAAGTAATATAATTTACGGAATGGAAGGTATGGATGACATGAATAGAATAAAAGTTGTTCTTGTAGAGAAAAAGAAAACCAGTAAATGGCTTGCAGAGGTTTTACAAAAAAATCCTGCAACTATTTCAAAATGGTGTACTAATACTTCTCAGCCAGATGTCGCTACACTGCGAGAAATAGCACGTGTTCTTGATGTTGATGTGAAGGAACTTCTTAACTCTACGAAATAGTATCTCCACTAGAATATGGCTAAAAAGAAATATAAATCAGAAGAAAATATAGTAGTCAAAGACGGGAAGTCTATTAGGATGGAAGGCGTTCAAAACTTGTATAACTTCTTGTTCGAGGCGTGTAATATATTGAGAGGACCTGTAAGTCAGGATAATTTTAAAGATTATATAACCCCCATCCTATATTTTAAGCGCATTTCAGATGTTTATGATGAGGAAACGCAGGCGGCGCTTGACGAAAGCGGAGGTGATAACGAGTATGCATTATTGCCGGAACAACATAGATTTGTAATTCCTGATGGTTGTCATTGGATAGATATTAGAGAACGTACTGAAAACCTTGGTGCTGCAATTGTTGGAGCAATGAGGGGGATTGAGTTGGCTAATCCAGATACATTATATGGCGTATTGTCTGTGTTTAGTGCTCAAAAATGGACTGATAAGAAAAACCTTTCAGACAGTAAAATTCGCGATTTGATCGAACACTTGTCTACTCGCAGATTGGGGAATAAGGATTACCCGGCAGATTTGATGGGTGATGCATATGAAGTGCTGTTGAAAAAATTTGCAGATGATTCTAAGGCAAAAGCCGGTGAGTTCTATACTCCACGTCCGGTGGTAAACTTATTGATTCGTATTCTTGATCCCAAACCAGGAGAAACAGTATATGATCCTGCCTGTGGTAGCGGAGGTATGCTAATAGAGGCGATTCATCACATGCATCATGATAATCTATGTTGTGGTAGCATATTTGGTCAAGAAAAAAATGTGGTGAATGCAGCAATCGCCAAAATGAATCTCTTCTTGCATGGTGCCAGTGATTTTAATGTTATGCAAGGCGACACTTTGCGCTCGCCAAAGATTTTGCAAGGAAGCGAAATTGCCAAGTTTGATTGCGTGATAGCCAATCCGCCTTTTTCGCTTGAAAAATGGGGAGCTACTGAATGGTCGTCTGATAAATTCGGTCGCAATATCTGGGGAACACCAAGTGATTCTTGCGGTGATTATGCATGGATTCAACATATGGTAAAATCCATGGCACCGGGGAACAGCCGCATGGCAGTAGTCATGCCGCAAGGTATTTTGTTTCGTGGTAATGAAGATGGTCGTATTCGCGAGAAAATGATCAAGAGTGATTTGATAGAGGCTATTGTAACCTTGGGCGACAAACTCTTCTATGGGACGGGCTTATCACCATGTTTTCTTATTCTGCGCCGTATGAAACCTGCAGAACGCTCTGCGCGAATTCTCATGATCGATGCCACAAAAATACTGACACAAAAGCGAGCACAGAATATCCTTTCTCCAGAGGATGTTGATCATATCTATCAACTTTATTTGGATTATAAGGATGTGGAAGACTATTCTAAGGTCGTTACTTTAAAAGAGATAGAAGATAAAGAATTTAACCTGTCTCCCAATCGCTATATCAACTATCATCGTGAAGCTGTTCGTTCATACGAAGAGGTAAAGCGTGAATTTTTGGAAGCGATCGAGGCGGTAAAATTGGCTGAACAAGAATTTACCAGACTGATAGAAAATTGAGTATGGCTGAAGCAAAAAAATATAGAATAAAAGATGAGCCTATTTCGCTCGACGAAATGAAACAGTTCCTGTGGGGAGCAGCAACACGCCTTCGGGGACAGATTGATGCCGCAGGCTATAAAGAATATATCTTTCCACTTCTCTTCTTTAAGCGCATCAGTGATGTGTATGATGAACAATATGCGGAGTTTGTGTGTGAAGGAGGTGAAGAATACGCAGGTATGCAAGCGCAGGAACTTGTTATTCGAATACCAGATGGAGCACATTGGAATGATGTCCGGTCTGTTACCGAAAATGTTGGACAGCGATTAGTAGAAGCATTCATAGCTATTGAACAAGCCAATCCTGGCGTTGAAGTTGATGGTCGTGTTGTAGGGGGGCTCGAGGGGATCTTCGGACCAAAGGACGGATGGACTAACAAAGCCAAAATGCCAGATCATATCATTACCTCGCTTATCGAAGACTTCTCCCGTTATGACCTCTCGCTTGCTTCCTGTCCTGCTGATGAAATGGGACAAGCCTATGAATATTTGATTGGAAAATTTGCTGATGATGCGGGTAATACAGCGCAAGAATTCTATACTAATCGTACTGTGGTAACCTTGATGGCAGAAATTCTCCAGCCTCAACCGGGGGGGAAGTATCTATGACCCGACATGTGGATCCGGAGGGATGCTGGTGAAATGTTTGGATTATCTTCGTGCCAAAGGCCTGCCGTGGCAAGGCGTAAAGGTGTTTGGGCAAGAAATAAATGTCCTGACCAGTTCGATTGCACGAATGAATCTCTATCTCAATGGAGTGGAGGATTTCTCAATCGTATGCGGAGACACATTGAAACGACCTGCTTTTGTGGAAGGCAGCCAACTACGCAAGTTTGATGTCGTATTGGCTAATCCTCCATACTCTATTAAGCAATGGGATCGAGAAGCATTTATGCATGACAAGTGGGGACGAAACTTTTTAGGGACACCGCCACAAGGTCGAGCTGATTACGCATTCTTTCAACATATTCTTGCTTCGATGGATGATAAAACAGGACGTTGTGCCATATTGTTCCCACATGGGGTGCTATTTAGAGACGAAGAACAGTCAATGCGAGAACAACTTATTCAGAAAGATTGGCTCGATTGCGTTATAGGTTTAGGTCCAAATTTATTTTTTAATGCATCTATGGAGGCTTGTATCATTATATGCCGCAAGGTTAAACCTAACAATAGATGCGGTAAAGTATTGTTTATTGACGCTAAAGCAGAAGTAACAAGAAAAAACGCAGAAAGCTACCTAGAACCGAAGCATATAACGAGAATTGTAGAGGCATATGAAAATTATAGTAATATCGAAGGCTTTTCTAAGGTTATTGATAATAAAACTATCTTAACTAACAAATCATTAATAGGAATTCAATACTATATTACTTCTTTAGGGAATAGTAAAAAATATGTATTTAATGATGAGTATATTAATTGGAAAGCATTTTCAGTGGAAATGCATAAAGAGTATAGCAAATTAGAAAATCTTTTATAGAATGAAAGTGACTAAATTTGGTGACGTTGTACACGAAGTAAAAATAAACGTTGATAGAGATAATAATCCATATGAGTTTTATATTGCAGGCGACCATATGGATTCAGAAGATCTTACTATTCATCGTAAAGGTCATTTTGCGACAGATGATGTAGGTCCTGCATTTACACGCATATTTAAACCAGGGCAAATATTATATGGTTCTCGTCGTACATATTTAAAGAAGATAGCAGTTGCTGATTTTGAGGGCATTTGTGCTAATACTACTTTTGTTCTTGAAACTAAGGACAATTGTGTCTTTTTACAAAGTCTGTTGCCATTTATAATGCTTTCTGATAAGTTTACTGAATGGTCAGTTTCTCATTCAAAAGGATCAACTAATCCCTATGTGCTATTTTCTGATTTAGCTTCTTATGAATTTGAATTACCTTCTCTGGAGGAACAAAGTATATTATCAAAGAAACTATGGGCGGCATATCGTCTAAAAGAAAGTTACAAACGCTTGCTTACAGCTACTGATGAGATGGTGAAATCGCAATTTATCGAGATGTTTGGAAATCCTCTTTCCTCAAAACAAAAGAATGAATTGAAGAAGTTAGGAGAGTGCTGTAGCATTAATCCAAGACGCCCTAACATTAATCTTCATGACACAGATAAAGTTTCTTTTGTTCCCATGTCAGCTGTAAGTGAAAATGGACATTTAGTAGATATGATTGACGAAGAATATGGAAAAGTAAAAAAAGGCTTTACATATTTTGAGAATAACGATGTCTTGTTTGCCAAGATTACACCTTGTATGGAAAATGGTAAAGGGGCTATTGCACATGGCCTTACAAATGGAATAGGAATGGGATCTACAGAATTCCATGTATTGAGACCAATTGACGAAATATCTAGTCCTTATTGGTTGTTAGCATTAACACAAATGCCTGTATTTCGTGAACGTGCTGCAAAAAATATGTCAGGAACAGGTGGGCAGAAGAGGGTTGGAGCTTCATACCTTGAACATTTTATGGTGGGGTTGCCTTCAATAGAGGAGCAAAGGCATTTTGAAACAATATATAAACAAGTCGATAAATCAAAATTTGAATTACGAAAATCAATTAATGCAATTGACCAAGTAATAAAGAGCTTAATAAACGGTTAAAGTGATATGATAACAAAAGAAGAAGTGCGAGCCTTGTTGCAAAGCACAGAAACATATAGAATAGAGCGAACAACTTCGACTGGAGATATGGACAAATTCCAGGAAGCGATTTGTGCCTTTGCCAATGATTTGCCCAATTCCAGAAAGAAAGGATATTTGATTCTTGGTGCATACGACAATGGCACCTTGTCAGGATTGAAAGTTACCGATGCTCTGCTGAAGAAGATTGCTGCAATACGCTCAGATGGCAATATTCTGCCATTGCCTATCATGTCGGTAGAACGATTTGAATATGAAGATGGTGATTTGCTCGTCGCAGAAGTTTCACCTTCGTTGGTTCCACCTGTTCGCTATCGTGGCAGGACGTTTGTCCGGGTCGGTCCTCGTAGAGACATTGCTACGGAGGCTGAAGAGCGGATCTTATTTGAGCGTAGAACTTCTTATATGGCGACTTTCGATGCAACACCTTGTTTCGGTGCTACAATAAAAGACATTGACACGGATTATATCAAGCGTGAGTATCTTCCTCAGATCATAGACCATGAAGTATTGGAAAGTGATAGCCGTGATGTTAAAGAGCAATTGGCCTCAATCCATTTATACGATCTTCAGCATGAATGCCCTACTAACGCAGCTATCATTCTTTTCGGTAGAGATCCGCAGTATTTCTTGCATGGATGTTATGTACAATATGTCCATTTTGCAGGAAAAGATAGAGGTAGCGAAATCATTAACGAACGGCAGATAAAAGGTTGTCTCTCAAAAATGCTTCCTCAATTGGAAAGTTTTGTACGTGATGCTGTGGTTACATCACGACCTATACCAATCAGCATGTTACGCGAGAAGGATATATTCAACTATCCTGATAAGGCATTAAGAGAATTGCTGATGAACGCCTGTATGCACAGAGATTATCAGTCTAATATGCCTATCAGATTTTATCAATACGAAGATCGTATCGAGATACTGAATGCCGGAGGGCTTTATGGTGAGGCTCGTCCTGAAAACTTTCCAATGGTGAATGATTATCGCAATCCGATCGTGGCTGAAGCCATGCGTGGATTAAAGTATGTCAACATGTTCAATCGTGGAATTCAGCGTGTCAAGACTCTTTTGCAGGAGAATGGCAATCCGGAACCGATATTCAATGTGGACAAAATCACAGCTTTTGAAGTTGTGGTAAAACCATCTTTGTCACTTAACTTGGTCACAAATGACGAAAAAGTGACTAAGTCGGTGACCAAGTTAAATGAAACACTTAATGATATTCTTGATTTTTGTTCTACCCCTCGTAGCATGACAGAGATAATGGGACGTTTGGGACTTAAGCATCGGTATAATGTTAAACATCGATACATTGATCCTCTTATAGAGAGCGGGCACTTGGAGATGACAATTCCAGACAAACCAAATAGCAGGAGTCAAAAATATAAGCGCGCATTAACTTAGTCACATTACTTGGTCACTTCTGAGTGATAAAGTAGATTGAAATCAAAATCAATATAACATAGGTCGCGCGATAATTAATAACCAACATATTACAGATATGATTGACATTTTAATTAACGACATAGAACAGGCTATGCTCAATACTCTTAGTAATGAGCAGCTTTGTCAGTTGCGGAAGGTCCTTGAATATGCTTTTCGTAATGTGAGCGTGACCGAAATCAAGTCCGAGGATACAGAAGAATCAAATTCGGTACTTGTTAGTGCATTCCTTTCTTCAAAGAGTGTGGAGGGATGCTCGGAAAAAACAATAGCGTACTACAGAAGCACGCTGAATAATGCTTTGTTGAAAGTTGGAAAGAAGATTTCTCATGTCACAACAGATGATTTACGTACCTATCTCAGTAATTATCAGAAAGAAAGTGGAGCAAGCAAGGTGACCGTGGATAATATTCGACGCATTCTTTCCAGTTTTTTTGCCTGGCTAGAGGACGAAAACTACATAGTGAAGAGTCCGGTTAGAAGGATTCACAAGGTGAAAGTAGGAAAAACCGTCAAAGAAATCTATTCAGATGAGGCTTTAGAGATTATGAGGGATCATGCTGGCAGCAGTCGTGACCTTGCAATGATAGATTTGCTCGCTTCTACAGGTATGCGTGTTGGTGAACTGGTAAAACTTAATAAGAGTGATATTGATTTTCAGAATCGGGAGTGCATTGTAACCGGCAAGGGTGACAAACAGCGTAAAGTATATTTTGATGCCAGGACCAAGATTCACCTGCAGAACTACCTTTCAGAGCGTACAGATAATAATGAAGCTCTTTTTGTTTCATTGCTTGAACCATTTGAACGATTGTTAATCAGTGGTGTCGAAATACGACTTCGAAAATTAGGCCGTACATTGAATATCCCGAAAGTACATCCGCATAAGTTCCGCCGCACCTTAGCTACCATGGCTATTGACAAAGGTATGCCAATAGAACAGGTACAACACCTTTTAGGACATCAAAGTCTTGATACCACCTTGCAATATGCTATGGTGAATCAAAATAATGTCAAATTGTCTCACCGTAAATATCTTGGATAACATGAGAGTTCAGTCGCAATTTATCGAGATGTTTGGTGGCGTTGAAAAGAAGCCTTTTGTTGATGTTTGTATTAACAAAGGAGAGTATGGTTCTAATTCTCCTGCAGATGATTATGATGGCAAAATACGTTATGTGCGTATCACTGATATTACAGAAGAAGGTAATCTTAATAGCGTAGTGGTAAGTCCTCGTAAGGTAGAAGAAAAATATATGCTACTGCGGGATGATTTACTCTTTGCAAGGACTGGTAATACAGTCGGTAAGACTTATTTACATAAAAGTGGAAAGATGATATTTGCAGGTTATTTAATTCGCTATAGATTAAATAAAAAGCTTATGTTGCCTCAATTTGCTTTTGCCTATACTCATACAAATCAATATTATGATTGGGTAGAAAAAATAAAGAAAGTAGGAGCGCAACCCAATATTAGTGCTGCCCAATATGATTCTATGCCTATTCCGATTCCTTCAATGGCTAAGCAGGTAGAATTTATGTCGATTGCAAAACAAGCCGATAAATCAAAATATTACAATTAGAAATCAAAATAATTATATATGACATACTTTAATGAAGAAAATACAGTAGAGCAGATGTTTATCAATGCCGCAGGTAAATGTGGCTGGATATATGTGGAACCACAATTTGTTCCTAGACTTCCTGACGAAGTACTTGTTGTTCAATGGTTGATGGAGGCTTTGTTGGCTCTGAACCCTATCACTCCAGAGCAAGCTGAACAAGTTATATACAAATTGAGAGCATGTATTACTAGTGGCGGCTCATCAGATGAACTTATAACGGCAAATGACAAGTTCCGGAAGTTGTTGTTTGAGGAGAATTCATATCCTTTTGGCGAAAATGGCGATAATATCAATATTCGTTTCTTCGCAAAAGCAGATGATGCTTATAGGAATCGCTGTATAGTGACCAATCAGTGGGAGTATCCTAGAAAAAGTAAGGAGGGAGGCAAGCGTCTGGACCTTGTATATGTGATAAATGGCATACCTATGGTTGTGGGAGAGGCAAAGACTCCTGTAAAGGCTTCTGTTACTTGGGCAGATGGTGCTGCTGATATTATGCATTATCAGAAAAGTATTCCAGAGATGTTTGTTCCTAATATCCTCACTTTTGCTAGTGAAGGGAGGGAATTACAGTATGCTAGTATAGGATGTCCTGTTGATAAGTGGGGACCATGGTTTGCAGATGAAGAACGTAAGCATGGAACATTGGAAGATGCAGAGCATAACTATGTTTCATTGATGACTCCTGAAAGACTTTTGGATATATATCGATTCTATTCTGTTTTTACAGGAACATCACGAGGGAGAAAGATAAAAATTGTATGTCGTTATCAACAGTATTTGGGTGGAGAAGCTATAGTTCAGCGTGTGTTATCAACATATACAAACGGTTCTGGGCCTCGTAAAGGCTTAATCTGGCATTTCCAGGGATCCGGCAAGTCATGGTTGATGGTATTTGCGGCACAGAAACTTCGCAGACAAGAGGTTTTGAAAGCCCCTACTGTTGTGATTGTGGACGATAGGATTGACCTTGAAGATCAAATTACCGGAGATTTTACTCGTGCTGAAATACCAAATATTGACAGCATCTCGTCCAAGCAAGAATTAGAGGAGAAAATACACCAAAGAAAGATATTGATAACCACTATATTTAAGTTTGGTGACTTAAGTGACGGTGAAGTAATTGATGACCGTGACAATATTATTCTTTTGATGGACGAGGCTCATAGGACGCAGGAAGGGGATCTGGGCAAGAAGATGCGAACAGCATTGCCTAATGCATTTTTCTTTGGTTTGACAGGCACGCCGATCAATCATAATGATCATAATACATTTGCTTGCTTTGGTGCAGAAGAGGATAAGTATGGCTATATATCTAAATATACCTTTCAAAATTCTGTGGAAGACAAGGCAACATTGGAACTTAATTTCAAAACGGTTCCTGTCGAGATGCACTTGGATAATGCTAATTTGCAGAAGGAATTCGATGAACTTACCGATCAGATTAGCGAAGAGGACAAAAATGAATTAGTAAGACGTACAAGTGTAGAGGCTTTTTTCACTGCTGAAAAACGAATCAACGATGTCTGTAAGTACATAGTTACTCATTTTAGAGAATATGTGGAACCTACAGGTATGAAAGCGCAAGTGGTTGTTTACAATAGAGAGTGTTGCGTTAAGTATAAAAAAGCTTTGGATGCTCTTCTTGGAACCGATGATCAAACGACTATCGTAATGCACACGTCGGGGGACAAGGCAGACGATTACAAAGCTTATAAACGTAGTCGAGATGAGGAGAAAAAACTGCTAGACCAGTTTAGAGATCCATTGTCGCCGCTAAAATTCGTCATCGTAACAAGTAAATTGCTGACCGGCTTTGATGCTCCAATACTTCAATGTATGTATCTGGATAAGCCGATGAAAAACCACACTCTGTTGCAAGCAATATGTAGGACTAATCGTACATATAACGAAAATAAAAAATGCGGATTAATAGTCGATTTCGTAGGAGTGTTTGAAGATGTTGCAAAGAGTCTTGCTTTTGATGAGGAAACAGTAAAAACTATAGTAAAGAATATAGATGAAATTAAAGGCCTAATTCCTACATTTATGCAACAATGTATTGAGTTCTTCCCTGGCGTTGATAGAACTATTGGTGGATGGGAAGGGCTTACTGCAGCTCAACAATGCTTGAAGGATGATCAGGTAAAGACTAGCTTTGGTCGTCATTTTGCCCGATTAAATAAGGCATGGGAGATTGTCTCACCAGATTCATATTTGACTGTATTTCAGAATGACTATACATGGTTGGCACAGGTATATCAAAGCGTGCGTCCGGTGAGCGGCGGCAACCTTATTTGGACTTTGTTAGGAGCTAAGACCATAGAAATCATACATAGAAATATTGAAACAATTGATATTGGAACTCCATTGGAAGATTTGGTTGTAGATTCTGATGTTATAGATGCTGTTCTTGAAGACGAGAAGGCTCGTGAAAAGAAAATAGTAGAAATAGAGAAGATGTTACGTTTGAGATTAGGAGAACATAAAGGAGATCCTAATTTTAAGAAGTTTGCTGAAAAATTAGATGAGTTACGAGAAAGAATGACTCAGAATCTAATAAATAGCATCGATTTCTTGAAACAACTTCTTGTTTTGGCCAAAGACCTACTTGAAGAAGAAAAAAAGAAAGCTGAACCACAAGACAAACGGGCTCAAGCACGTGCAGCGTTAACAGATCTCTTCCAAAGTATAAAAACAGAAGAGACTCCAATCATTGTAGAGCAGGTCGTGAATGATATAGATAACGAAGTCGTTAACATTGTTCGTCAATTTAATGATGCATTCCAGAGTGTGACAGCCCGCAGAGAAATCAAAAAGAAACTACGCGCTATCCTTTGGGTTAAGTATCAGATAAAAGACAATGACGTATTTGAACGTGCATACCAATATATTGAGATGTACTATTAGTGTTTTGTTCATCCTATTTGTATAATGGCACAATATAAGCAATCTGAAATCACAAATGTATTTTGGGCATCGAACGATGGCTTCAAAGGTGGGCGTGACCCATTGGGAATCCAGAATAGTTCAATTGCAACCTATAGCAAATTGTTACCTGGCCTCACCAATCTAACCCGTCACATCCGCTACTACAGTCTTTATTGTTGGCTACTTAGTGAATATGACAAACTTGAAGTTGCAGGTCAAATATCTCTGCATCAATATAATTTTATACGTCGTGCAGAGTTGGCAATGGCACTAATTATGAAGGAACAGAATGTTGGTTCTGTGGTTGGAGCTTTGTTTGTTTCACAAGGTAGATATAAGCAAATAGAGGATGGTATTTATGATATTGCAGATGGTGCTGATTATGAATCTAAAGATAAGTACTGGACATTCAAGAGTGGAGCTTTTGGCCAGTACTATCTTGGTTCTCTTATTTATTATGAACTTGTAAAAATTGAAGAAGGCAGATTTTATCTTCGTAACAAAGGAAAAGAGTTAGCTGATGCTGTCAGAAATAGTATTGATGAAAACATCCGGAAATTATTTCTTAAATGTATTTTGGATGGAAGTCTTAAAGAAGAAGCAATAGAAGACTTACAATCTTTAGCTATACATCGCATAAATGTAGGCTCTGAGGAATGGCTGTTCTTGAATAATTTGCTTACGAAAAGTGACGAGGACTCTTCCTTGCGAAGAGAAACAATCTTTTTGCTCCTAAATGATATTTCAAATGGCATAGAGATTCAGGAGTTCGTAAAGAATCGCTTTTTGCATATAAATGAAGATGGTAATTTGCAGGCCGCATTTGGGTGGTATTTCTATTATTTATGTGAAGGTTTGCATTATTGTATTGACTTGTTCTTCTGCTTAATACTCTACAAAATTCATGAATTACACAATCCTCCAATTGCACTACTTTCTCAAGATATTAAACAATCTTTATTGTCGGTTATAGAGGAAGAGATGAATTATAACTCTCTTGACGAGTGGAGGAGAAATGTGAGTGATAATATAAACATAATCTATGATGAACTAAGAAATTTCGTCAGCAAACAAGATTATATTTCTGCAGCAGTACATGCAATAAGGCTCATGTTGAGACTTTATACTGAATTTGAGAATAATACAAAAAATATAGAGGGGTTTGAGGGGAAAAATGATTTGAAACGTCAGCGAGGCATACTCAGTGAAGGGTTGAGATCTTATGTGGAGCGTTATCTGTCATTCTCTATATCCGGTTTTATAGAATCTCTGATAGTACAAATAATGCAGGAGCATACTGTGGTCGCCATAGCTAAAATGGGAAAGAATAATTTAGACCTAAGAAAGTTTATTCTTGAGGATGGACGGATTGTTTTAATAGAGCAGCGGTATCCAGTTGAAACATCGCCACGTATTGATTCTCTATTTAATTTTTTACAAGACATGGGTTATCTTGATAAAGATAATACACTAACTGAAATAGCAGAACAATTCATTGAGAATTATGGAAAAGAATGAGCATGCAATATTATTGGATATTCCTAGTGGCGGCAAAAATGGTAAATATCATTCTGCTGTATTGACTACTTATGCCATAGATTTGATACATTTCGATAATCAATTATTGAACACGCTTCATCGTAAGCAAATATGTAGCATAAATGTGTTTGCCGATACCAATCAAATGGATAAATCTATGGAATATGTATCTCCTATTTATATGAGACATATTGGTAAGGAGTACTCCATTACATCTATAAGTGCTGTCGGAGCTTTTCATCCTAAGATTAATTTCTTTGTAGGAGATGACGCTGTATTGGTTGTGTTTGGTACTGGTAATCTAACTGTTACAGGACATGGAAAAAATCATGAGGCATTTACAGGTTTTATGATAGATGAAACTGATACGACGCATCGTCCTCTCATTGAAGAATGTTGGCAGTATCTCAGCCGATTTGCAAAGCAATGTAACGATTATGATCATAATATAATTCTTCGTGAGATTCCTGAAAATTGTACATTTTTAGATTCCTCTTTCAAGATTGTGCCTCATAGTATGTGCAAGGTACAAGAAGGGTTAAATGCTGCTTTACTGTATAATGATTCTCAGTCTGGGATTTTACAACAAATTTCAAATTTAGTGCCATTAAATGAGGTGCAGACTATAACAGTTCTCAGTCCATATTTTGATGAATGTGGAGAATCATTGATTACATTATCCCAACTTTGCCCGAACTCTGTAGTGAATGTTTTGATTCACCAAGATTGTGCTTTGCCACCAAGCGGAATGATTCCAAATAGTAGTATTCATTTTTATGATTTCAACGAAACAAAAAGGGCTAAAATAGCTTTTAAAACATATGAACGTCAATTGCATGCAAAAGTGTTGCACTTTAAGACTAATGATGCTGAATATTGTATGGTTGGCAGTGCAAATGCAACATTAGCTGGACTTGGAACAATGTCTCATAGAGGCATAAATGAAGAGTTTGGAGTCTTGTATCATTCGACAAAGCAAGATTTTCTATCTACACTTGGTCTGAAAACCAAGAAAAGAATAGATGTGCCAACTAATAGATCCAAACATTCTAATGAAGCGCCATCTGAAACAGGAAGACGATTAAGACTATTATCTGTTTATTACGAATCAGGTAAATTAAATGTCTATAGCAATGAGGAAATTCCTGATGGAGTACTACTGGCTATCGACAATGGATTTGAGACTCTTGTAAGTGAACTTAAACATGATAAAGGCAATAGATATAGTACTGATATAAAGTTAGCAAAAACTCAATATACATGCTATTTAGTGGATAAAGATAAGAAAGCTATATCTAATAAGCTGTTCATCAATTGGACTGAGTTCTTGGCCACAACAAATCCATCGAAAATGAGTCGTAATCTTAATAGATTCATTTCACGTATAGAGAATGAAGGATATGATGGTATGGAGGTTGCTGATATGCTATCTGATGTAATGTGGGATTTAGTTAATGATGCCGGTGAGAAAGTTTCTCCAAAGATTAAAGTTTCATCAGAAGATAAAAGACGATCTGATTTATCTTTGCCCGAAATAAAATACAATTCGGAATATGACAATGACGATGTAAAGAGTAGCAGGATTTTCCAAATTGATCGTACATCAAGACTGATTGAATGTATTGAAGAGAGTATTAGAAAAAAGATTCGCTCAATAGATGATGCAATCATTGATGAAGAGGAAGAAGGCTCAGCGGAAACAAGCAACAATAGAGAGATAGAAGAACAAGAAGATATCTATATCAGTAAGAAACTGTTAAAAGGTTATGGGGAATTATCAACATCTTTGTTAATGAAATATCAAAAGATGATAAGTAAGCGATACGAGCAGGTAAAAGCTCCAGGAGAAGGTTTTATAACTAGAGATGACTTAAATTTCTTTTCTCTGTCTATGTTTGCTACAATGGAAATATGTTATCTTAATAAATTTCGTTATAAATTTGACCAAATTCCTTATGCATCAAGAAGCTATTGTCAGAAACAGTTTTATGATAGTTTGGAAAGGAGCATAAGTAACGTTGGTCTTGACTCATTGGAAAAGTTTGTAAAGTTTTGCAATACAATGAGGCTTCCTGCACAAAAAGATGAGAATTTTAATAAAGTTGCGTCCCGAACCATGAAATATGCAATATTATATGGGACCTTATTTTATAGACTATCTCATGTTGAGACTATACGTGTATTAGGTAATCGCTTGTTAAAAGCAGTAGATAGCTTGGTTGTTATATTTGGTAAGCCATCGTTTAAAACTCTGACAAAAGAACTTGAACCTTTGTCAGAAAGGTATGACTATGTATTTCGCATGAATCATGTTGAAAATATGCTTAGAAACCTTAGCTGATAATTTCGTTCGTTGGAACGAACAAACTACTATTAAATGAGGGAAAGGTAAACATGTGCAATGAATTTTACTTGTGTATAGCAAAAAGTGGTGCTTGTTTTCATTTGTTTGTCAGAAAACACATATCTTTGCCTTTGGTGGCCTCAGATGGTGTAGTTTGTTTGGCTAAAGAACAATCTTTGAAATATAACTGATTGAAAGCCAAATGGTGCACAACTCTTCAACGAAGATGAATATTAATGACGTATGAGATTGACCGCTGCTGTTTGGTGGCCGGGAAATAGTTTTGTAAAAAAGATAAAATGGGCAACTTTCAGGTTGTCCATTTTAATTTTAAGACTGTACATTAGGATTATAGACAAATAATTGCCATCTTTGCTGATTCAATATTGAATCTTAAATTTTAAAAAGCGAGAAATTATGAAAAAAATCTGGAGCATCCTCTTAGTGCTGGCCGCCCTGTTTGTGGCCGTACCCGCAGACGCGCAGTTCCAATGGGGTGTGCGTGGTGGGGTCAATCTGGCTAAAGCCTCCTTTAGCGGAGCCGACTTCAAGACCGACAACTTTACCGGCTTTTTCATCGGCCCCACGGCAGAGTTTACCATCCCTCTCATAGGATTGGGCGTCGACGGCTCGTTGCTCTATTCCCGCACGGGCATCAAAGCCGAAGGCGAGTCGCTGAAACGCAACTCCATTGAGATTCCCGTTAACTTGAAGTACAACATCGGCCTGGGCAGCATGCTCGGTGTCTACATTGCCGCAGGCCCGCAGTTTGGTTTCGGATTGGGCGACGATGACCTTGATTTGGGCGGAGGCAACCGTTTCGCCTTCAAAAACTCCAACCTCAGCCTGAACGTCGGAGCCGGCGTGAAGCTTCTCCGCCACCTGCAAGTGGGAGCCACTTACAACATCCCCCTGGGCAAGACTGCCGAATACGACGGCGTGGCAGATGCTGTCGGCGAAGCCTTCTCTGCCAAACTGAAAACCTGGCAAGTCTCCGTGGCTTACATGTTTTGACAGACGACAGAACGAAACAACACGTCTTGAATGATTCTTTCTGACATCGTTCAAGGCGTGTTTTTTAACACTTACCGGTGCAGTGAATCCGCCGTTGCACCGTTTAACAGACAACAAATTGGTAAAAACAACGACACATACATGTTGGTTTCCGTATTAATCTCCACCTACAACTGGCCCGAAGCCCTCACACTCTGCGTGCGCAGCGTGCTGCGGCAGACCGTGCAGCCTGCCCAAATCGTCATTGCCGACGACGGTTCGCGCGGCGACACCCGCGAGGCCATCGACCGGTTGCGCCTCGAAACAAACATCCCCATCGTCCACGTGTGGCAGGAAGACCGCGGTTTCCGCAAGACGGAAATCCTGAACAAAGCGATACAACAGGTGGCACACCCCTACATTATCCAGATAGACGGCGACGTCGTCTTGGAGCGCCACTTCATTGCCGACCACCTCGAAGTGGCACGTCCCGGCTCGTTTGTCTGTGGAAGCCGCGTGGGCCTGAAGCCGGAGATGACCGCCCGCTTCTTGCGCCAGGGCGTCGGTTTCCGTCCTCCCTTCCTCCAACTCGGCCTCGGCTATGCGCTCAACTCCCTGCGTATCCGCCCCCTGCGCCGCTACCTGGCAGCCCGCTTCGGGCAGAAAGACCTCCCCCGCCTGCGCGGCTGCAACATGGCCTTTTGGAAAGACGACCTCCTGCGCGTGAACGGATACAACGAAGACCTCACCATGTGGGGGCAGGAAGACACCGAGATTGCCTACCGCCTCATACACGCCGGCGTGTGCAAACGCTTCCTCAAGGCCGGAGGCGTGGAATACCACCTCTGGCACAAACCCGCCTCGCGCGCCAACCTCGACTACCACAACACCGTCCTGGCCGACGTCATCGCGCGCCGGCTCGCCTGGTGTCCGAACGGGATTGTGAAAAAAAGCAGTTCAGATGGTTAAGATTGAGGACGAAGTCTGTTACTTTCTGGTGAAAAAAAACAAAAGTAATGTAGCTAAGCAATGATGTGATATGTGATTGAATGTGTTAATTTCCTCATTGCGTCTAGGTCATGAAGATGCTAAAAACTAACTATACTGTCTAAACATAAAAACAATAAGTTCAATGGATAAACAATCTAATTTCGCACATCCGTTGGTTACAATCATTACTATTACGCGCAATCTTGTCAAAGGAAAGCGCGAAATTTTAGCTAAAGAATGTATTGAAAGTGTACATATGCAGAGTTATCCTTACATAGAACATATTATCATCGATGGTGCTTCGGAAGATGGGACACTAGACTTCTTGAAACCATATGCAGAACAAGGATATCTCACTGTCTATTCAGAAGCAGACAATGGTATATATGATGCAATGAATAAAGGTATAGCTCGAGCAAAAGGGAAATACATCAATTTTCTGAATACGGATGACTTTTTTCATAATGCGATGGCTGTTGAAATCTGTGTGCAGCAGTTGGAAGATAACAATGCAGATTATTCTTTTGCTAATGCGTTTTTGGAATATGCAGATGGGAAGAAAGTCGTGTGGACGGGAAATATTACGCGCCTAGCATGGGCTTCGCATTATTGCCATCAAACGATGTTTGTCCGTACGGATCTGCTTCGGGAGATTGGTGGATTTAATATGGATTATAAGATTTCGGCAGATACAGAGATGATGATTCATCTGTATGCGATGAAGGCGAAATATGTCAAAGTCGATGAAAACATTGTGACCTATCGCGTCGGAGGATACTCTTCGCAAAACCAGCTTCAATCTCGTTTAGACCATTCGAAAGCGTTTTATACTTACATCGGACAGTATGTAGGACTTACACAATGTGATTGCTTTTTGTTGTGGAATAAATCATTTCTTGATGAACTGTCTAGAAACGAGCAGCTAGAATTAGTTTGCAAGGTGCCTCGTGAATACGGACAGAAAGAACTCATCGAAGACATTATTTTCCGTTCGGCTGTCGGGAATCGTTTTAATAAGAAATACTATCTTTTGGGCTTTATCCCTATACTGAAGTGTAAGCAGTACCGTAACAGGATTAAGTATTTCCTTTTTGGTTTTATTCCTATTCTATATATAAAACAGTGATGGTCAGAAATGATTAGGAACTCTGTGGATTTATTTAAAATATAAATCGTCAATAGTCTCACTATGAAGAAAGTTTTATTTGTTTATCCGCATAATTTTCTAGAATTGAACATGGGAACTAATATCCGTGTGTATGCTTTGGCCAAGGAATTGCATGCAATGGGATTTAAAATAGATTTGTTTGCATTAGAAAACTTCATGTCGACCTATGGCAATTTTGAGCAAATAAACGAGGCGGAGAAACTGATAGACACGCTTTACCTTTGTGATTATAAAAAGATAAAAACTTGGAAAAAACGAAGGGAACGTTTGCAGAAAGGATATAAGTTTCTCATACATAAGAAATTGGATGATTGGGCCTCTCCGTATATGGTACAACAGTTCAACAAGATTGTGGCTGCGACGGAATATTCGCATATTGTGATGTTTTATACTTATACGGCTGAACTTTTTTCTCCCAGACATTATGTTGGAAAAGAAACTACGCGGAAAATCTATTTTATGGAAGATCTTCTTTCTGTGAGTGAATATATTCAAAAGAAAAGTTCTACTGTGGGTGGATTGCTCGATTGTGAGTTGCATCGTTTGGAATATTTTGACCATATCGTTTGTATATCATATGATGAAAAGATCATTGTAGAGAAATTGTTGCGTGGTCAGCAGAAATTTTATTTCTTACCGCATCTTGTGACGCGTCAAGAGACGCCTTTAGAACGAGAGGTGGGGCAGAAATTGCGTGTTACTTTTGTAGGTTATGACAATCCTTACAATGTGGAAGGTATGCAATGGTTTTTTGACAAGGTCTATCCGTTGCTTGATGATGGTATGGACATCCTTCTTGTGGGTAAGGTAAATAAGCATATCGCTTGTCCATGGACAAATGTGAAACAAATCGAATATGTAGAAGACCTTGAAACCATTTATCGGCATACTGATGTTGTAATATGCCCCTTATTAAACGGTACTGGAATGAAAATTAAGGTTGTTGAGGCCATGAGCCATGCTATTCCAGTTGTTTGTACTCCGCGTGGAGTTGATGGATTTCCCGACAAGACTTGTAATGGATGCCTTGTAGCCGAATCGGCTGTGGAGTTTGCAGACTATTTGAACAGATTGGCGCTGTTTCCTGACTTTTATCATTTGTGTCAAGAACGTGTTGTGTCTTATTTTGACCGAGTGTTGGGCTGTTGGGATAGACATCGAAAACTACTAGCTGATATTTTTGCGTACGATTGAGCAACATAGATAATTTACTTATAACGAAATAATACTATGCTATTCCCCAAAAAGAAGAAAGATGTCTGCGTCGTTTTCGATTTTCAAGCATTTCAAATGCAACGATTTGGAGGTATTTCGCGCTATTTCTGTGAAATAATGCGGAGATTGTGTATGCCCTACGACGTGGCTATACGTTTTACCGTCAATTACTATCTCACAACATGGCGTTTAGGACGTCATGTTATCCCTTTGCCACGTTTCGTTTATAAACACTATGCGGCAAAATGTGAGCATCAGAATTTTCTTCTTTCGTGTCGTACACTTGAACGCAGGCATAACTATGTTTTTCACCCGACCTATTATGACCCATACTTTTTTAAGTATATTGGTAATGCTCCTTATGTAATCACTGTTCATGATATGATTTATGAACGTTATCCTGATCTTTTGCCGAATGCTGAAGAAGTCATTGCACAAAAGCGGAAAACAATTTTGGGAGCCAATCGCATCATTGCTATTAGTGAGAACACTAAGAAGGATGTCATTGAAATGCTTGGTATTGCTCCCGAAAAAATAGATGTTATCTATCATAGCACTAGTATGAAGCCACATGTTGGTCCTCACAGACTGACTCTTCCCCAACGCTTTCTTCTTTATGTGGGCGATCGTGATGCGTACAAAAATTTTCGACGACTGGCTGTTGCGTTTGCACGGATAAGGCAGACTGATACTCAACTTTGTTTGGTGTGTACAGGACGCCCTTTCAAGTCCCATGAGATGGCTTTATTCTCAGAGTTGGGCATCAACGGTTTTGTCATGCAGATTAAAGCTTCAGATCGTGACCTTGCCGAACTTTACGCTCGTGCTGAATGTTTTGTTTATCCTTCGCTCTACGAAGGTTTTGGCATCCCCATTCTTGAAGCATGGGCTTGTTGTTGCCCTGTTGTCCTTAGCCGTGCAAGCTGTTTTCCTGAAATAGCAGGCGAGGCGGGGTGCTACTTTGACCCTTTTTCGGAAGAATCAATAGCTGAAGCCATCACTTCTCTGCTCTGCAACGAGGACGAACGTTGTCGCCTTGTGGCTGCTGGAAGCGAACGTTTGAAACTCTTTTCGTGGGAGAAAGCTGCACGCGCTACGGAAGCAGTCTACCGTAAGGTGCTCGCTGACCGCTTTTGATAGTTCGTTTTGCGTTGCTCTGGAAATAGGCCAAGTTGTTGATAACATTGTAAGTACCCTATCGTACAAGTGAATGTGTTGTTCACTTGCGGGGCGGACGGAAAATGTCGTGCAGGAGAAAGCTGAAAGCGTTGCGTAGCAATTTCAGGTCGCGTTTCACGGGTGGGAGCATTAGTGCACGGTGAATTTTCCATTCTACACGCTTGTTGTATGCATAGTCATCGCTGCGCAAGATGGCTTCTTGTACGCGACGTGGCAGTAGGCTGTCCATTACTTCCTGACGTTCGGCTTCTCCTTGAACAATTGTTTTTTTGTTGGTGGAAATGCCGCCGACATAGAAGATTGACACTACTGTGTCTAATAAAGCGTAAGAACAGTCTGCAAGCAGCCATTGGCGGACAAAAAATTCCCAATCGGATACAATCTTTCGATTTTCATCATAGGGAAATGCTTGTAACAAGGCGGTGCGTATGAAAGTGGCTTGATGCATGAGTGTGCCTTGCAATAGAAATTTAGCAGTTAGATTTTGGGGCGATTGTCTAAGCTCTGTTTTTCCATGATGACATTCTAGATAATGACCTGTCTGCAAATCGGCTTGTCCTAACTTGGGGCAGATTCTGGCCAGCACGTCGGGCGCGGCCAGCTCGTCGCCGGAGTTGAGGAAGAGGACGTATTCGCCGCGGGCCATTGCCACGCCCTTGTTCATGGCGTTGTATATGCCCGAGTCGGGTTCGCTCACCCAGCGGTCGATGCAGGGCGTACGGGCGATGAGTTCGCGGCAG
>ERZ779889.1682-NODE-1682-length-20840-cov-8.195526_pt1 | contig 20840 bp, 12 predicted proteins | sample MGYA00511030_ERZ779889 | MGnify/ENA primary metagenome ERZ779889 (study PRJEB29588, sample SAMEA2160616) | human gut metagenome | biome: human gut; feature: human-associated habitat; material: faeces | place: Denmark | collected 2008/2010 ...
CGAATACATCAAGCCAAGAAAAACTTTTTGGAGAAATTCAAAACAGCTTCTTAGTCAATCTCTCTGAGTTGAAAACGCAGTAGTACTGCATCTGCCGATGAAGTATATATCCGTAAGCGAATGCAGTATATATTCAACCGCGTATGCAGTATATATTCATTTTTCAGGGGTATGCATTGGCTGTTTGCAGACATTCATTTGGTTTTAAAAGCGCAGTCTTGCTATTTCCCCTTCCGGCACCGTAAGTTCCACAAACTTTTCCGCTTTGCGTTTCTCTCCGTTCACCGAAACTTCGGTTATGCCTTCCGGCATCTTAATCTTGACATTCGGATTCCAGCCTCCGGTAAGAATAACTTCTACCGGCTTTCCTTCTTTCCATTTCATGCTGACCATAGCGCCTCCACGTACTTTGAATCCGTATAAGTTTCCTTCTTTCCACGAGTCGGGCAGGGCAGGGAGCAGGTTGATGAATCCATCCTGGCTTTGTATCAGCATTTCACTGATACCCGAAGTGCCTCCCCAGTTCCCGTCTATTTGGAAAGGCGGGTGCGAACAGAACAGGTTGGGAAAAGTCCCGCTTCCGTGTTCATTGGGGTTTTCTTGGGTATAGGCAGGATAAAGCAGGTTACGGAATAAGGTGTATGCCCGGTTTCCGTCACCCAGTCGTGCCCAGAAGTTTATTTTCCATGCGCGGCTCCATCCTGTTCCTCCGTCTCCTCTTCGTTCTAACGTAACTTTACATGCTTCTGCCAATTCGGGTGTATAATAAAGCGAGATTTGGTTTCCCGGATGCAAACCATACAGATGCGACACGTGCCGGTGATGTACATCCGTTTCTTCGTAGTCTTTGAGCCATTCCATCAGATATCCCTTCTTGCTGATCTGGTGTGGAGGAAGTTGGGCGCTTGCTTCTTTCAATTGATTGGCATAAAGAGAGTCTGTATGCAGGATGGATGCGGCTTCAATCACATGGGTGTAAAGTTCCCTTACCAATTGGATGTCCATCGTGGGTCCCATGCATACGCTGATAGGGGTCCGGTCTTTCTTTGATACATAAAACTCGTTTTCGGGAGAGGAAGTGGGAGCTGTCACCAGCCATCCGTGTTCCGGTTCACGTACCATGGTAGAGTAGAAGAACTCCGAAGCTCCTTTTAATAGGGGATAAATATCGGCAAGGTATTGTTTGTTGCCCGTATACAGATAGTGCTCCCACAGATGTGCGCAAAGCCATGCGCCTCCTGTATTGGTCGCTCCCCATGAAGGATGTTCGCCCGGTGCGGTATAGTTCCATACGTTGGTCATCATGTGGAGCACCCAGCCTTTTGCTTCGGGACCATAGAAAGTCTTTGCGGTTTCTTCTCCACTGGGAACCAGTCTTTTTATCAGGTCGACGAGCGGTTGGTACAATTCCGACAAATTGCAAGGTTCTACCGGCCAGTGGTTCATCTGGACATTGATGTTGGTATGATAGTCTCCATTCCACGGAGTCATTACTCCGTTCGCCCAAAGCCCTTGCAGGTTGGGAGGCAAGCTTCCGGGGCGGGTACTGCTAATCAGCAGATAGCGTCCGTAATTGTAATAAAGGGCAGCCAGAGAAGGGTCATCCTGCGTTTGGAAAGCCTCCAGCCGCTTGTCGGTGCTTAATTGGGACACGGTTTTATTTTCGGGTAATTCGATGCCGGCACGGTGGAAGAACTGTTGGTATTCACCGGTTGCCTCTTGTTTGGCTTGTGTCAGGTCGGAAGCCAGGGCTTGGTCGAGCAGGCGTTGGGTCTCGGTCTGATAGATTTCGCCTTTCATATACGAAGTGTTCGCCGATACGATAATCCATGCCTCGTCAGCATCCGAAACTTCAATGCCATCTGCATGAGTATGCATCCGGCTTTTCTTGCCCGATAGTTTTACACCGGCTATGGCAGCATAGCGTATGCCTTCTTGCCGTTCATTTCCGCTGTCCAGTGTTCCCGTTATTCCCAGTTTCCCTTCGCTCAGTTTCCGCACATGTCCCCGTTCGGGACGGCTCAAAGTTAAATGGAATCCAAGTGCGTCCGGACGGTCTGCCTGCAGGTGAATCAGCATTACATCTTTGTTTCTTGACACGAAATATTCGCGGATATAGCGCGTAGCGTTTTTCGTGAAGGTGGTATATGCCACACCTTCATCCAAATTGAGCCAGCGCAGGTAATCTTTCGCTTGGCTTATCGTATCAGGGAAGGTATAGTTGATGTACATATCGGCAAGCATTTGGAAACATCCGAATGTGCCTCCTTTTTCAGGCTTTTTGGGTACGAAGCTTGTGTACATCAATTCTTGTGCTTCTTTGTTTTTGCCTTCAAACAGGAGTTGGCGGATGCGGGGAAGGCTTTCGGCGGCTTCCGGGTTGCGGTAGTCTGCTTCCGAACCGCTCCACATGCTGATTTCATTCAGTACGATGTGCTCTTTCGTGATGCCTCCGTCGGGCATCATGCCCAGACGTCCGTTGCCCAGCGGAAGGGTTTCTTCCCATTGTTTTGCCGGTTTGTCATACCATAGGGTCTGGTCGGCTCTACCTGGTGCTGGCACGGGTTCTTTGCCGGTCAGTGCCTTGTAGATATTTTCGGCTATTACGATGGCGCCGTATTTGTTCGGGTGCACTCCGTCGGTATATTCTTTCGGATAATAAGGAAGCATCGGCGTGTGCAGGTCGATGACGGGCAGGTTACGTTCGTGTGCCACTTCGCGGATGCGTGGGATGATGCCGTTCACGATGGTACTGTCGTTGATGCCCCAGTCTTTCCGGTCGGATGGAATGGGCAGGCACAGGTAGATGCGCGGATGCGAGGGGAGTGCTTCGAAGGCATCTATCATCGTGTTCAAGTCTTTCTTGAAGTCTTCCTTGTGTATCCAGTTTATTGGTTTTGAATCGTTTGTTCCCAGCTTGATGGTCACGATGTCGGGCAAGAAGGCTTGTGCGTCCTTGAAAGGTTGTTTGCTCATGTAGGGCAGGTTGCCTTTCATCATCAGGGTATGGGCGGTAAGCCCGAAGTTGCCTACCTGATACCCGTCTCCCAGCAGGCGTTGGAGTACGGCGGGATAGCTTTCTGTTTCCGGATGTGCCAGGGCAAATCCTTCGGTGATGCTGTTCCCTACGCAAGCCACTTTGATGGGCTTCGCCTCTTTTTGCGCAAGGAGCATCAGAGGCAAGAGCAGAAGTAAGAGAATGAATAGGTTTCTTTTCATGGTCGTTGGTATTTGAAGTAATCAAAATCGGCAAATGCTTTCGATTCGGGAGATGCTGATACGGCGTACAGTCCCAACATCACTCCCGTAAATCCTCCTGCGGTTTCCGAACTCAGGTAGCGTGTGTTCATTTTACCTAATTCGTGGTATTTACCGTCGATGGTATATCCGAAGCGGTAGACGTTTATGTCCGCTTTCAGGTTCAGTATCACAGGGCTTGTATCGGGAAGTGCCACCTCTTTTTCGATGTGCTTTAATTCACCCAATTGGTAGCGGAGCACGACGGATTGCTTTCCGTTTGCTTCCTGGCGCACGAACAGGTCATAATGGGATGTAAAATCCATGAACGCCGTGATGCCGGCTTCATCTCCTGTCTGAGCCTGCCGGAGTGCTACTTTTGTGGAGGCATCCATATCAAACTGATCTTGCCGGAGCGCGACGAATGTAGGGCTTTTCCCGTCGCTCAGGGTCGTGTTTGTTGCGCTCAGGCGTAGCTTTCCGTCTTCGAAGGCATAGTTTTCCGGTATCGGGTTTTGCAGGTATACCCATTCGGGCGATAGCTTTTCTTCTTCGAACTCGAAGGTATCGGGTTGTGGTTTGGAAGGAGTGAGAGGAAGTGTGGGCACGTCCATGTTTATCGCTATGGTACCGTTTCCGTTTACTACCGGCCATGCACCTTTGTCCCAGCGCACGGGTGCCAGATAGGTTTCACGCCCTAACGTATGGTGTGTGCCCGGCATGATGCGGTAAGCGAGACAGACCATCCACCACGAGCCGTCGGTTCCCTCTACCAGGTCGGCATGTCCCGTTCCTTGTATCGGGCTGGCTTGTCCTGCCACGCAGGCATGTGTCAGGATGGGGTTGGCAGGATTCGGTGTGTAGGGACCTTCAATGAAAGCGCTGCGTGCGATGGTGACGCTATGTCCCGTTTCGGTTCCGCCTTCCGAGATAAGCAGGTAGTACCATCCGTCTTTCTTATAAATATGAGGACCTTCGGGATATCTGCCTCCTGTGCCGCCCCATATCTTGCGCGAGGGAGAGAGTTGTTCTCCGCTCATCGGGTCTATTTCGCACAGGGTGATGTAATTGTCGGGGTTGCTCACCATGTAGCATTTCCCGTTCTCGAAGTAGAGCGAAGGGTCGATGCCTCCTTGTTTCAACCATACAGGGTTCGACCATCCGCCGCGCGGGTCGGTGGTATGCACCAGAAAGTTTCCTTTTCCCGAAACGTTGGTGGTTATCATGTAAAATGTTCCTTCATGATAACGGATGGTAGGGGCATAGATACCTCCCCAAGCATTGGCTCCTGTCAGGTCGACTTGTGAGGGTCTGTCCAGGCAATTGCCTATCTGTTCCCAATGGACAAGGTCCTTGCTATGGAACAGGGGGACACCGGGAAAGTATTGGAACGAACTGTTCACCAGATAATAGTCATCTCCAGCCTTGCAGACACTGGGGTCGGGATGAAAACCCGGGATGACCGGATTCTTGTATCCTTGTCCGAATGCCTGTGAAAATAAGGCAAGCAAAGCAAAGGTCAGTATGTTCTTGTTTCGCATGGTATGTGTGTTTAGATTTGAAGTTGGATTTTCTTTTTTGCAAAGATAATCTTTTTTCAGTCTCTTGAAGGGTATTCTCAGTATTTCCTATGGGCAGGATGTTTTTAAATGGGGTATGAAATGTTGTAGGATGCGATGGAAGTCTTGCGTGAAACAGGAGAATCATTACTTTTGCGTGACTTTAATCTGATAAGATATGAAACGAATATGGATTTGCCTGCTTTGGCTGGCTTGCCTTTGCCCCATGTATGGGCAAGGGCTTCGGATATTGTTTATCGGCGATTCTATTACCGACGGGAATTGGGGAAATAGCGATGGAAGTGCGATGCCTTCCGCCGGGCGGAACTTGTGGGACATGAACCACATCTACGGAAGCGGGTACATGTATCTGTGTGCCTCGTATTATCAGAGCAAATATCCCGGCAAGGGATACGAGTTCTTCAACCGGGGCATCAGCGGCAATGCGCTTGCCGACCTTGAGAAGCGGTGGGAAGAAGATGCCATAGCCTTGAAGCCCGATATACTTTCTGTATTGGTAGGTACGAACGATATACATTATTATATAGGAGGACCGCACGCCGAGCCTTTCGATACCTTGGGGTGGGAGAAGCGTTACCGTGCCTTGCTCGACTGTTCTTTACGTGCCAACCCCAATCTGAAGCTGGTGCTGGGCGCTCCCTTTACGGCTTTCACGGGTTCGATGAAGGAATCGGAAGGATTTGCCTTGCGTGATAGTCTGGTGCATACCCTTGCCCGCATCGTGAAGCGGATAGCCGTTGAGTACAAGGCGGTGTATTTGCCATACGATGAAATGTTCGAAACCCTCTTGCGTGAAGAACCTTCCTCGCGGGACACATATTGGATATGGGACGGCATCCATCCCACACCTGCAGGACACCGGCGCATGTCGGAGTTTTGGATAAAAGAAGTAGAGCGTGCGGGAATCTTGTGACAAGATGCTGTTCCCGTGCCGGTAAGCTTGCCTATATAATCGCCGGCTTGTGCAGGTATCATCAGCGGCGCTTGCAAATACGTGCGTGGGCGGATGCTTATATATGTGTTGTAGGGATTGAAAAGTTATTAAATAGGTGAAAAAACAAATCATATCCTATCGGGAAACAAATGCATCCCTCCGTTTTTCATAATATGCAATACATTTGTGGTGCTCTCGATGCAGAAAGCGTATGTGTGCGATTCTATCGGGGCATATAGAATAATGTAATTTTAACTATTAAACAAAGTACCATGAGTAAACACTTATTCAGAAAGTGCACATTCGTGCACATGTGTTTTCTTGCAATGGCGATGCTTCTATGCTTCCCTGCAAGTGGTGTGAACGCCGCTCCGGCTTCACAAGAAAATCTAACTGTTTCGGGTGTTGTTACTTCGGCCGCTGACCAGTTGCCGCTTATCGGCGTCAGCGTTCAGGTGAAGGGAACATCCAATGGTTCTATTACCGACCTCGATGGAAATTATTCGGTCAGTGTAGCTTCCGGCCAGACGTTGGTATTCTCTTACATCGGGTTCAAGACCCAAGAAATTCAAATTACCAATCAGAAAACCTTGAATGTGGTGATGGAAGAAGATTCGGAAACTTTGGATGAAGTAGTCGTAGTAGGTTACGGCGTTCAGAAAAAGAAATTGGTGACCGGTGCCACGGTGCAGGTGAAAGGCGAGACGCTGGCGAAGATGAATACCAACAGCCCCTTGCAGGCGATGCAAGGACAGACGCCGGGTGTGAACATTTCGTCTACCTCTGGTCAGCCGGGCGAATCGATGAAAGTAAGTATCCGTGGTTTGGGTACGGTGGGAAATGCTTCTCCTCTGTATCTGATTGATGGAGTAGGCGGTGATATCTCTACGTTGAATCCGGCCGATATCGAAAGCATCGATGTGTTGAAGGATGCTGCATCGGCTGCTATCTACGGTGCACAGGCTGCCAACGGTGTGGTATTGATTACCACCAAGAGCGGTAAGGCAGGCAAGGCGCAGATTTCGTTTGATGCTTATTATGGCTGGCAGACCCAGGCACGTAAGGCGGACATGCTGAACGCACAGGAATATATGATGATTATGGACGAACAGGCGATTAATTCGGGCAATGCGCCTTACGACTGGAGTTCGTTCGAAAGCATCTACGACGCGAACGGCAATGTGTATGATACTGACTGGGTGAACTCGATGTTCCAGAACAATGCCCAGACGCAAAGCTATACTTTGGGTATTACGGGCGGTTCGGAAACTTCTACTTACGCGATGTCGTTGGGCTATATGAGTCAGGAAGGTATCGTAGGCGGTAAGGACGTATCGAATTACGAACGTTACAACTTCCGTATCAATTCGGAACACAAGCTTTTCAAGGATTCCGACTTGTTGAAGGTAGGAGAGCAGGTCAGCTTCGTTTATAAGATGAACAACGGTATTTCAGTAGGTAATCAATATAATAATACATTGCGTGGTGCGTTCGGTACTTCCCCGTTGGCGCCTATTTATAGCGACAACAACATTTATGATTCACCTTATAACGATACGACCAACTCGGATTGGTATAATGCAGATGGCAACCCTTACGGAAGCATGATGACCAACAGCAATAACGAGAATAAGGACGTGACTTTCTCGGGTAATGTGTATGCCGAATTGCAACCCATTAAGAACTTGAAGTTCCGTACCGTATTCGGTGCTGTATATACAACGAACGAATACCGCAGCTTCTCTCCGCTTTATCATTTTTCTATTTATAGTTACAATGATACCCGTACCAGTGCCGCACAAAATATGTCGCACGGCTTGACAATGACGTGGACGAATACAGCTACGTACGACTGGACGGTGGGCGAACATGCCTTTAATGCGTTGCTTGGTATGGAAATGAGCCGTTATTCAGGTACTTATTTGAGAGGCACTACCGGTATGTTGCGAGACGGGTTTGACGATTGGGATCATGCCTATGTGGATAATGGTACAGCTACCAGCTCGGACAACGGTCTGGGAGCGGATGGTCACCCGAATGATGAGACGCGTACGGTTTCTTACTTTGCCCGTTTCGGCTGGAACTGGAAAGAAACGTATATGATTAACGCTACGGTACGTACCGACGGTTCTTCCCGTTTCGCTCGTGGAAACCGTTATGGCGTGTTCCCTTCAGTATCGGCAGGTTGGACGATTTCAAACGAAGCTTTTATGGAAGATACGCACGACTGGCTGGATTTCTTGAAACTCCGTGTCAGCTGGGGTCAGGTAGGTAACCAGAACATTGACAATTACCAGTATACAGCTCCGATTACTTCCAGCAACACGTATTACCTGTTTGGCAATCAGGTGGGAGCCGATGCCCAGTCCGGCTATTGGGGCGCTTATCCCAGCCGCCTTGCCAACGAAGACGTTACATGGGAGACTTCCGAACAGACCAACATCGGTATTGATGCACGTTTCTTGCGGAGCCGCTTGAGCCTGACCGCCGATTTCTATATCAAAACCACAAAAGACTGGCTGGTAGAAGCTCCGATTCTTGCTACGGCAGGTACGGGCGCTCCGTATATCAATGGCGGTGATGTAAAGAATACCGGTATCGAATTAGCTTTGACTTGGAACGATCAAATCGGAAGTGATTTCCAGTATAATGTAGGTGTCAACGGTGCGTATAATAAGAATAAGGTGGGAAATATACCGACTGAGGACGGTATCATTCATGGCGATGTGAATATGCTTTATGACAATACTCCAGAATTTTATCGCGCTTCTAACGGTCATCCGATAGGTTATTTCTGGGGATTTGAGACAGCTGGCATATTCCAGAACCAGCAACAGATTGATGATTGGCTTGCAGCCGGAAATGGCGTTTTGCAATCGGATCCGCAACCGGGTGATGTCATTTATGTAGACCAAGACCATAACGGAACTATTGATGATAACGATAAAGTGGATTTAGGTAATGGTACTCCCGACTTTACGTATGGTTTCAATCTCGGTTTCAGTTATAAGAATTTCGACTTTGCATTGAATGCGTACGGTGCGGCAGGTAATCAGATTGTACAGTCATATCGTAATCATGCCAACAGCAAGGCGAACTATACGTCGGCAATCTTGGGGCGTTGGACCGGTGAGGGTACCAGCAACCGCATTCCGCGTGTGACGGATACCAATATCAACTGGCAGTTCTCTGACCTGTATATTCAGGATGGCGATTACTTGCGTATCAGTAATATCACGGTAGGATATGACTTCGCGAAACTTATCAATTTGAAAGCTATCAGTCAGGCACGCCTGTATTTCCAGGTTCAGAATGCTTTTACTTTTACCAAGTATGACGGTATGGACCCGGAAATCGGATACGGTACTTCCGACTGGGTATCAGGAGTTGATTTGGGTTATTATCCGCGTCCGCGCACGTTCTTGGTGGGCGTAAACTTGAAATTCTAACGAATCATCTTAAAATCGAAGAATATGAACAACTATAAAATCTATATAATGGCATTGGGATTGGCTGCTACGGGTTTGGCTTCGTGTACAGCCGATTTCCTGGATGTGGAGTCGAAAGTAGAATCGACAACCGATAATTTCTATCGGACAGAGAGTGATGCCTATCGTGCCTTGATAGGATGTTATGACGGTTGGCAATGTACTTCTTCCAACCCGGGCAATATCGGAGGCTTTTATATGGCATCCGAGCTGATGGCAGATGAATGTTTCGGAGGTACAGGTATGTCGGACGTTGGTAATTATCAGGTAGTGGACAGGTTCGACCAGTCACAGGCTCCTTCCGAATTGAATATCTATGAACAAGATTGGATTTCGTATTATGCGGCTGTGTACCGTTGCAATGAACTGATTGCACACGAAGACCAGATAGCATGGAACAGCGAGGAGACACGAGGCACGTATATGGGTGAATGCCGTGCGTTGCGGGCATTGTGCTATTTTGATATGGTCCGTTTGTGGGGGAATATTCCGTTGTTTACCGAACCGGTGAACGAGAACCGTCCGCAAGTCAATCCGGATGAAGTGTATAATGTCATCTTCAGTGACCTGCTGTATGCTGCCGAAAACATTCCGGCTTCAGCTTATCCGAAGAGCGATGCGGCAAACAATGACGGACATATCACGAAGTATGCGGCGGAAGCTTTGCTGGCTCGTGTGTATCTGTTCTATACAGGCTATTATGGCAAGGAACCCAGTGTGGAAGGTGTGACTCGCCAATCCGTGTTGGATGGCCTGGAAGATGTCATTGCTTCGGGTGAGTTCAGCCTGGTTCCGCAATTCAAGAACTTGTGGCCTGCCGCTTCCACTTCGTGGGAAGGCAATGCTACTACAGGATATACCCAAACTTCTACTTATGCCGGACGCGGCAATGCAGAAACTGTGTTGGCGATGAAGTTCAATTATACTTCCGATTATAACGGAAATGCAGATGGCAACCGTTGGCTGGTGAACATGGGTATCCGTAGTATCAATGTTTATTGGACTCCTTACGGAAGAGGTTGGGGAGCTTGTACCGTAAATCCGAATATGTGGATGGCTTACAATACTGGAGATACACGCCGCGAAGCATCTATCATCAATTTGGTAAGTGAAGGGATAGCTGATGACCTTAATTATGAAACAGGCTATTTGGAACAACGTGACTATACGGGATATACGGTCAAGAAATACACTACCTTGTCGAAATGGGAACAGAATGAAACGACTGGTGAATGGGCTTTGACCGATGAAGTGACCGGACTGGGAAGTGGCGGTGACTACATGATTTCGCAATACCAGGACTTTGTAGTAATGCGTTATGCCGATGTATTGCTGATGGCAGCCGAATTAGGAAGTTCCAATGCCCAGGAATATTTCAATCAGGTGCGTGAACGTGCCTTTACAGAAGAAGATGAAGAAGGCAATTTGACATTGTCTACTTATTATCGTGAATTGACAGCTACCCAAACCAATATCATGAACGAACGGCGTTTGGAATTTGCTTTCGAGGGCCAGCGTTATTGGGACTTGCTCCGTCAGGGAGTGGATTATGCTGCTTCGCAAATAGCCGGCAACACTTCGGTAGAGAATGGAGGAAACCCGGGTACGGTAAGCATCACGGCTTCGAACATTACGAGCAAGCAGGGCTTGTCGCAGATACCGAACAACCAAATTACTTTGTCTAACGGCGTATTGGTGCAGAACGAAGGTTGGTAATTTAGTTAGTTTTTAAGTTCTTCAGTTCTTTCGTTTTTAAGGTGAGCATATCCATAAAGAACCCAAGAACTTAAAAACTCAAAAGCTAAAAAACATACGAACTTAATAAAAGAAACATTATGAATAAACTGATACATACATTGCAAATGGCGTTGCTGGCGATGCTGATGGGTATGACTGCTGCCTGTACGCCAGATTCATACGATTTGGAAGCTCCGGATGTAGCTTCTGAAGATTTGGTAGAAGGCATTGCCTATACCATTACTCACGATTCGGAAAATCCGAATATCGTTTATTTGAGAAGCCTGATGCCTTCCAGTTATCAGGTATGCTGGGAACATCCGCAAGGGCGTGCACAAGGAGCCGAAGTGACTTTGCAGATGCCTTTCGAAGGAGAATACGAAGTGCGTTTCGGTGTGCAGACCCGCGGTGGTGTGGTTTATGGTCCTACTGCGACTTTTACTATTGACAGCTTCTATGCAGGTTTTGTGAATGATGACCTGTGGACGTATCTGACCGGAGGGGTAGATCAGGAGAAAACCTGGATTTTCGATAACGGAGAATACGGATTTGCAGCCGGAGAACTGACATACGCTGACCCTTCGGGTACGGTGACTTGGAACAACTGGACTGCCAATTGGGATCCGGGAGTAGGACATACAGGCGATGATGCCATTTGGGAAAGCACCATGACGTTCAACCTGCAAGGCGGTGCAAATGTGACGATGTATAATTCTTCTTCGGGTGAAACCCAGACCGGTACATTCATGTTGAATACCGACTCGCATGCCATAACTTTTACTGATTGTGACTTGCTGCATACACCCGGTTGGACAGACCGTACGACAAACTGGCGTAGAGATTTGCAACTGTTGGAACTGGATGAGAATCATTTGCGTATCGGCGTGATGCGTGACAACAGTGAAGGACCTTGGTGGCTGATATGGAATTTCGTATCGAAAGAATATGCTGACAATTATGTACCCGAAGACCAGCCCGACCCCGAACCTACTTTGCCCGACGGCTGGCAGGATATGGTTTCAGAAGTGGTTACAAGCGAAATCAAGTGGACCATGTCGCCTGATGTGCCGTTTGACTGGGCTAATCTGGACGGAAGTCTGATGAACAACTTTACTGCAGGCAATTATCCCGACTGGGCTACGGTAGTAGACGGATTGGAAAACCTGAGTATGACACTGAATTCGGCGGATATGACTTATACGTTCGAAATGCCGGACGGAACGACTACCAGCGGTACTTATACCTTGGATGAAGACGGTATCTATACGTTCAGTGCCGGTGTGCCGACTTATCATATCGGTGGCGGTGACATCATGTTCAGTGCTACGGCAGAAAACCAATTGCGTATCTTGAGCATTGAAACGGCAGGAAACAGCGTGATGGGTATGTGGTTAGGAAACTGCAGTACGGAGAAAGACGAATACTTGGCTTACCACTTCTTGCCGAATGTCGGTAGCGGAAGCGGTACGCCGACGGCTACGGAGATTGCCGTAGACAATAGCAAAATTGTTTGTGGGCATCTGGAAGAAGCTACGAATAATTTCCGTATCGAATTGTATAACATGTATGGTTCCACGGCTTCCAACCAACCGTTTGACCCAGCTTCCATTGTGTTCGATTATTCAATGGAGCTGACGTTTACAATCAGTGGACTGACCGGTGCGGCTGCAACCAATGCCTATACCGCCCAACTGATGTGTACGGCTGACGGCTGGTGGCCGTCGGTAGGCGAAGGTCAAGGTACGACAACCGTACAGGGTGACGGTACTTATACGATTCGCTACAGTCCTTCGGCAGCCTACAACGGTGTGATTGTTTTCTGCATCGATATTCTGGAGATGTTCAGTGATATCGAAAATCCGGATGCCGTAACGGTTACGATTGATAATCTTTCTATTCTGTAATATTTGTGGGCGCAGGTGTATGCGGATAGAACTGCATGGGGCTGCGCCTTTCTACTAATCAATGATTAACCTATGAAAACTATGCGAAATTATCTGACATTATTCTTTCTGTTGCTGACGGGGATAGCCTTGTTTGCTTCTTGTTCGGATGACGAAGGCAGAGGCTATACGGGAGAAACGCAAATTTCTGCTACGGAAATGACTTTCCCTAAATCCGGTGACACACTCACGCTTTCTGTCTTGTCTTCGGTTGAACCACAAGTGATCAGTAATCAGACTTGGTGCAGCGTGTCATTCGTGAGTGTAACCGAAAGAGGGACTTATACCTACAATGTAACGGTAGATGCTAATTCGGAAACCGATGACCGCGTGGCTACGCTTTCGGTGGTGGCAGGAAGCTTTACGGCTTCGGTGCAGGTGACACAGACTGCCGGAGACGGTTTGATTGTGGCACAGACTGCATACGATATGCCGGCGGCAGGAGGTGCGCTGAGCATTACGCTGACCACCAATGGCGATTATGCCTATACAATCAATGACTCGTGGATAGCTGAGGCAGAAGTGACCGATGCGCGGGCAATGACGGAATATACCTTGCATTTTACCGTATCTGCCAATCACGGCGCGGAACGCACCGGGACTATTACGTTTACGTTAGGCGACTTGACGGAAACCGTTACTGTGACGCAGGCTGCCGGACAGGCTGCAGCCGTGTCGGGAGAAACGCCGTTGGAAATAGCAGCCAGTCTGGGACTGGGATGGAACTTAGGCAATCAGTTGGATGCACATAATAATGGAGTGGCAGATGAGACCTCTTGGGGAAATGCGGCTGCCACGCAAGCCTTGTTTGATGCTTTGGCAAATGCCGGTTTCACTTCTGTCCGTATTCCGGTTACATGGCTGGGACATGTGGGCGAAGCTCCCGATTATACCATCGACGAGACTTACTTGAACCGGGTGGCAGAAGTGGTAGGCTATGCCGAGAGTGCCGGACTGAATGCCATTATCAACATTCACCACGATGGTGCGAACAGCCAGTATTGGCTGGATATCAAGGATGCGGCTACGGATGAGACGGTCAATAGTGCGGTAAAGGCACAGCTGGCTGCCATGTGGACCCAAATAGCCAACCGATTTGCAGACAAAGGAAACTTCCTGGTGTTCGAAGCCATGAACGAAATCCATGACGGAAGTTGGGGCTGGGGAGACAACCGTACGGATGGCGGCAGACAATATGCCGTACTGAATGAATGGAATCAGGTGTTTGTAGATGCCGTGCGTGCTACGGGTGGAAACAACCAGACCCGTTACCTGGGCGTGCCGGGGTATGTGACAAACATCGACCTGACGGTAGAAAACTTTGTCTTGCCGCAGGATGTGGTGGATAACCGGCTGATGGTAGCCGTTCACTTCTACGACCCGATAGACTATACCGAGAATGCCGACAATATTTATTCGCAATGGGGGCATACCGCAGACCCGTCGCTGAAAGCGGATTGGGGTGATGAAGACAATGTGACCGGACAGTTTGCCAAGATGAAAGAAACGTTCATCGACCAAGGTATTCCTGCCTATATCGGCGAGATGGGATGCGTACACCGTGCGGATGACTTGTCGGAATCGTTCCGTTTGTATTACTTGGAATATGTATGTAAGGCAGCGAAAGATTATGGGATGCCTCCATTTTATTGGGATGCAGGAGGAGACGGAACCGGAACACAATCATGGGCACTTTTCAATCACGCTACAGGCGAGATGCTGAATAATGCTCAGGAAGTGATTGACGTGATGAAACGGGGCATCTTTACCGAGGATGCATCATACACCTTGCAGTCGGTATACGACAGTGCGCCGCAATGAGAAGTTTGCTGATTTTATACTTGCGTGTTTCAGCATAGATATGCTGAGATTTATAGGCAGAGGCAGATTGTGAAGTCTGCCTCTGTTTTTTATGTCCGTATTCAATGGGCATGCATAGAATAAAAAATTTGAATATCCGCATTTCACCCAATTGCCTTGTAGGGGCGTATTGCATACGCCCCGAAAACATCCACGTGGATTAGTTGGCGTATTCGGGCGTATGCGATACGCCCCTACATGGGATGTTTGCGGATATTCAAAAATGATATTATCAGAAACGCAGATTAACGCAGATTAGCGCAGATTAAGAACAGATAATTTAGAATAATATTCTGCGAAAATCTGCGTTAATCTGCGTTTCTGAGCCGACACATTAATATAAGCTAATTATGAATAGTTGCTTATCAGTTAATGTCGCCCGAAGTCATGCTCACTTCGATGCGGTTCTTTTGAGCTGCAAACGCTTTGGCGAATTGCTGGAGGTCGGCGCTCGTGATGCTGTTCACCAAGTCAACGTATCCGGTGCGCGAATCCATGCCTTCCCATAGATAGTCGTGCAGAAGCCCCATCCAGTATCCGTTCTCTTTTTGGTTGGCTTCATAGGTCTTCAGCATGTATTCTTTCACTTTGGCAAGCTCTTCCGCCTTCGGTCCGTTGGAAATGAAATCATTGATGCCCTTGTCGATAAGCGCGCTCATGTCCGCCCGTTTTCCGGGGTCGGTATCGAAATAGATTTGCAATACGCCTTCCGGTTTCGGGTATTTGCTCAGGTCGCCTTGCACGCCTACGCCGTATGACGCTCCGGCTTCCTCGCGTACGGTTTCGGTATATTCCATGGTGAGGAGTTGCGCGAGCATGCTCATCATCAGCTTGTTCTTCAGCGTGTAGTCACAAGTCCCGCTTTCCACGATGAGGACGGTCGCCTTTTCGGTCTGCAGCTCTTTGTGGAAGACGTTTCTCCATTCGCCTTTGCGGATGTTGAGGTTCACGTCGCGGAAGTTTTCCTTGCGTCCCGTAGCGGGCAATCCGCCCAGATAGGTCTCGATAAGCGGCGTGGCGGTCTCCGGGTTGATGTTGCCCACGAAGATGAACGTAAAGTCGCTTGCGTCCGCAAAGCGGTCTTTATACATTTCCATGACCTTGGCATAGTCTATTTGGTCCACCTTATCGGCTTTCAGGCGCATGACGCGCGGATTGTCTCCGTATAACATTTTCGTCACCGTATCGCTCAACGCCGTATTCGGGTTGGCTTCCTGGTTGGCAAGCGCGGCTTTCATGCGGGTCTTGAACGATTCGAAGGCGGCCTGGTCGGCACGCGGAGCGGTGAAGGTAAGGTAGGTGAGCTGGAGCAGTGTCTCCAGGTCTTTGGGCGCGCAGCTTCCGTTTACGGCTTCGCTCAGGGTGCGCACCGAAGGAGATACCGAGACCACCTTGCCCGCCAATACCTTTTGCAGGTCGGTAGCGTTGAAGTTGCCCAATCCGCCCAATGAGATGACGTCGTCAAGCACCTTGAATTGCAGGGCGTCTTTATCGTCGAACAAGGAGTTTCCTCCTGCGCTGAACGCCTGCATCCGTATTTCGTCTGCCTTGAAGTTGGTGGGCTTCAGCACCACACGCACGCCGTTGCTCAGGGTCAGGACGGTCGATTCGTATTGTCCTTTTTCAATCGTTGTGACCTTTCCTCCGGCTGGCTTTTCCTGCATCAGCGGTTCGTCGGACACCTTGTCTACATACGCTTCCAGCTTTTCGGCACGCACTTCCGCCAATGCCTTGCGGATGTCTTCCTCGGTGGGATAGCTCATGCCGGGCTTGTCCGGGCAGAAGAGGCATACCGCCATGTTGGTATCGTTCACCAGTTGCTTGTAAAGGCCGTTCACGCCTTCCAGCGGGATGTTCGGAACTACCTGGTTCATCGTGGCGTATTCGTAGGCGATGCTCGGGATAGGCTCTCCGTCGATGAAGTTGGATACATATTGGTCAACGAACTGCTCGTTGCGCATCTTGTTGCGTTCATTGTATACGTTCTCCAGATTGCTCAGGTAATCGGCTTTCGCACGGGCATATTCGCTGGCGGTAAATCCGAACCGGCGCGCGCGTTCCATTTCGCGCGTCAGGGCTTTCAGGCTTGTCCCGATGCCGTTTTCCTTGCAGATAGCCACACCGGTAAAGGCTTTCTTGGTCTTGGCGAGGATGAAGTCCATGTCTTGCACGCCGGCGTTGATGAATGGAGGGGTGGCGGTTTGCAGGAGTTCCTGCAGGCGCGCGTTCAGCATGTGGGATATCGCGTAGTCCATGAATGAATATGCCAGATAGCCTACGGTGTTCTTCATCTCGGCTGGGAAAGGCTCGTGCTTGTGGAATACCATGATTTGCGTGATTTCCTGCTCTTTGTCCTTGTTAACCGAAACGATAGGCTCTTTGTTGTCGGGCACGGGGAAATAGGTGCGCTCCGCCGGATGGGCAGGCATCTGGATCGGGCTGAACAATTTCTTTATCTTGGCTTCGATTTGGTCTACGTCGATGTCGCCCACTACGATAATGCCCTGCAAGTCGGGGCGGTACCATTTCTCGTAGTAATCCCGCAAGGCCTGATACGGGAAATTGTCTACCACCTCCATGGTTCCGATGGGCAGGCGGTAGGCGTATTTGCTTCCCGAGAACAGGGTGGGGAATGCCGTTTCGTACATGCGCATCATCGCTCCCAGGCTGGTGCGCCACTCTTCGTGGATGACACCGCGTTCCTTGTCTATTTCTTTCGGGTCGAGGGTAAGGCCGTCTGCCCAGTCGTGCAGGATGAGCAGGCAGGAGTCGATAACCCCATCACGGGTGACGGGCACGTTGCTGATGTTGTACACCGTTTCGTCTATCGAGGTATAGGCGTTCAGGTTGGCGCCGAACTTTACGCCGACAGACTCTAAATATTCACGCAGGCTGGTGCCCGGAAAATGTTGGGTGCCGTTGAAGCACATGTGCTCCAGAAAGTGGGCAAGCCCGCGCTGGTTGTCTTCTTCCAGAATGGAGCCTACCTTTTGCGCGATATAGAAGTCCGCTTGGTTCTCGGGCAGTCCGTTGTGCCGGATGTAGTAGGTCAGTCCGTTCGCTAACTTGCCTATCCGTACGTCAGGGTCGGTAGGGACAGGAGGCATCTGCTGGGCAAATGCCGTGCCCGTGCTCCCGAGGAGGAACACGGCGATAAACGCTTTTCTAAAAAACTTTTTCATGATAAAAATGAGTATAATAAAATGGGTCCGCGAAAAACAGGATAGAACACAGAGGCACAAAGACACAGAGTTTTATTTTTAATGAATGTCCGCCATTAGCCAATGTAGGGGCGGGGTTCGCCCGTCCGTATGCGTCTACGTGGATGTTTTCGGGCTGGCAAACCCTGCCCATACAGTTTATTGGTAAAATGCGGACATTCATATATTTATTTCTCCGTGTCTCCGTGTCTCTGTGTTCAATAAAAATCTGCGGAAATCTGTGTTTCAACTATCCGAATCATAACATCCCGTTTGCCGAGAGGTAGCGTTCGGCTTCGATAGCCGCCTGGCATCCGCTTCCGGCGGCGGTAATCGCCTGGCGGTAATGCGGGTCGGCTACGTCTCCGGCGGCAAACACGCCCGGTATGCCCGTACGGGGCGTTCCGGCTTCGGTCAGGATATAACCCGTCTCGTCGGTCTTTACCCACGGCTTGAAGATGTCCGAGTTCGGCTTGTGGCCGATAGCGAGGAAGAAACCGTCGATAGGCACATCGTAGCGTTCTTCATCGGGTTCGCCCATGCGTTTCACCACGTGCATTCCTTCCACGCCGTTTTCGCCGTACAGCCCTACGGCATTGTGTTCGAAAAGCACTTGGATGTGGGGATGGCTTAACACCCGTTCCTGCATGATTTTCGAGGCGCGCAAGTAAGGTTTGCGTACCACTAAGTAGACTTGTTTTGCCAGTCCAGCCAGATAGATGGCTTCCTCGCACGCCGTGTCGCCTCCGCCTACTACGGCTACGGTTTTCTTCCGGTAGAAGAATCCGTCGCAAGTGGCACAGGCACTCACCCCCATGCCGGCGTATTTCTTTTCGTCTTCCAGTCCCAGGTATTTGGCGGTGGCGCCGGTCGAGATAATGACGGTGTCGGCGCTGATTTCCTTGCCTTCATCGGTCTCGAAGGTATAAGGAGCCTTGCTCAGGTCGGCTTTGACGATGATGCCCGGACGGATGTCGGCTCCGAAGCGTGCGGCTTGCTTGCGCAGGTCGTCCATCAGCACCGGTCCTGTAACCCCTTCGGGATAGCCGGGAAAGTTCTCCACTTCGGTGGTGATGGTGAGCTGGCCGCCCGGCTGGAGGCCTTCGTAAAGCACCGGCGCGATATTGGCGCGGCTGGTATAGATAGCTGCCGTATAGCCGGCAGGGCCTGACCCGATAATCAGGCATTTCACATGTTCTGTTGCCATATTCATTTCGTTTTTATGTGTTTGTTTGTTTTTCGAAACAAAGATAGCGTTTTTTCTGGAAAAAAACAGGTTTTCTGTATTATTTCACCACAGAGGCCACAGAGGTACACAGAGTTGTTTTTATTGTATAGCTATTATTAAGAATAATATATTCACTATTTTTGTGGATATTCCACGGAAAAGCATTATCTTTGTAGCATAATAAACGGATATATGTATATAGAGTTCGATAAAGACTACTTGCGTGAGCTGTTTGAACAAGGCCGTACAAGTGACAAGAAGCACCGCTACCAACCGGAAGTGATTAGGGGCTATTACAAATGTGTGATGTTTCTCAAACGTGCTGAAAATGTAGAACAGCTTTATCGCATACATTCCTTGAACTATGAAGTACTGCAAGGCGATAAGAAAGGTGTCTCATCCGTGCGCATCAATGTTAAATACCGCCTTGAATTTACAGTCAGGGAAATTCTCGGCGAACAGATAATAACCGTATGCCGTTTGTTAGACATCAGTAACCACTATAAATAAGCGTGATATGGAAGCAACAGCAAAGAAAATCTACGCTCCCGACGAGTTGGTATGTGCGGTGGCTATACATCCGGGAGAAATGCTCAAGGATGAATTGCAGGCACGTGGAATGTCGCAAAGAAAATTTGCCGGGATAATCGGTATGCCTTATACGGCATTCAACGAGATAATCAATGGCAAACGTCCGATAACCACTGATACGGCATTGAAAATCGAGGCTGCGACAGGGATTGCCGCAACGATATGGCTCGGTTTGCAGACTGACTATAATATGCAGGCAGCCCGGCGGGACAACAAACTTTCCGCCATATTGGAGAACATACGCAAGTCGGTCGCGGTTCTCTGAAAAACCGTACAATTCCTATCGTATTCCCGATGACCTTAATTCAAGTGAGGGCATCCTGCGGGATAGGGTAATTTGAAATTACCTCGTCTCAAAGATAGGGTGGTTTGAAATCACCTTATCTCAGGGATAGGGTACTTTCAAGGTACCTCATCCCACGGACATGAGGCCGGTTGAAACGACCTCGTCTTACGGGCGGATGCAAGAGGGGGCGGTAAGTCGAAACGACACCTCTGCGCACGGCATGGTTTCAACTCATATCGTCTTTCCGATGACCTTGTTTCAACCAAGGTCATCTCGTGGATGAGGTTGTTTGAAACTACCTCGTCTCAAAGATAGGGTTGTTTGAAACTACCTTATCTCAGAGATGATATGCTTTCAAGGTAGGTCGTTGTTGTCTTGCGCAGAGACCCCCTCTGTCAAACATACACCGTCTCGGCACGTATGTCGGTATGGAGAGGGGAATAGTGAGGGAGGATTCACTCCACAAAGATACGAAAAATTTTTCAATTGGCAATGGATATTAGGCAATGGACAATGGAAATTTGACAATCGGCAATTATTTTTTTTGGCAAGTTGTGTTTAAACCGCTGAGATGCAACCATTTGCATGGGCGCGCGGAGCTATATATACCGGAATTTGCATATAGATGCGTGATATATGCAAGATATAAGCATAATGATGACAATGACAAATGACAAATGACAAATGACAATTAACTTTTTCCGGAAAATGCCTTAATGGCAGGTGAGCGACATTATAAATTATATTATATATATT
>ERZ779889.1683-NODE-1683-length-20836-cov-27.120013_pt1 | contig 20836 bp, 30 predicted proteins | sample MGYA00511030_ERZ779889 | MGnify/ENA primary metagenome ERZ779889 (study PRJEB29588, sample SAMEA2160616) | human gut metagenome | biome: human gut; feature: human-associated habitat; material: faeces | place: Denmark | collected 2008/2010 ...
TGATATCCTTGTTCTGTTAGAAATTTACAATATACATCCTTAAAAGCTTTGTTAATCGTCATAATTGTTCCTTTCAATTATCCAAAAATCAATTTATATGCAAGTGCAAAGTTTGCAGCATCGTCAGTAACTCCAATTCCGCCACTAAGGAAATCCTCAGCCACAGTACCTCCAATGATTACCATTCCGACTACTGTTCCCCAAAACGCATAATCGTTTGATGGGGATGTTTTTGGTGTATACTGATACCCTTTTTCCTTTTCTGTTTCCGGCTCTGGAACTATTACCGGGTCTGGTTCCTCCTTTTGCATCTTAAAATTATATAGGCGTTTGCAAAACGCCACAAGCCGCATAAATATGGCATTCTTTTGTTGCAAAAATCAAAAATCTCCTCTCGGTTTGTGATATAATGGAGTTGACAGAAACCAATTAACCACGCCCCGAAAGGAGACATATCTATGATACCACAAAAACAACTCACTTTGGCAGATATTTTTGAAGATTGTAAAAATATTTTTGAATCTGACAAACCTCAATTCCTTACTCTGCTCGAAAATTACATTGACCTTGATGAAATTATTCCGGTTTCTTTTTATAATCGTTACTTTGCATCCACTGGCAGAAACCGTACCTATCCACTGACTGCAATGCTCTGGGCTTTGATTATCCAGCGCCTGTTTTCGATTCCAACAGATTCCCTTTTGCTCGTCTTTTTACATTATTCCAGACATCTCAGGGAATTCTGTGGTTTTACTAAAGTTCCTGATGCTTCCAAAATCAGCCGTTTTAAATGGGACTTCCTTCCGGACTTACAATCAGTTTTTGACAATCTCGTTGATATCACAGAACCGATATGCCAGGATATTGATGCAAACCTTGCCACGATGCTCCTGTTTGATACTTCAAGTATTGAAGCATATGTGACGGAAAATAATCCTAAATATGCCAACCATATTATTAAGCAACCGAAAGCCTATGCTAAAGCGAATCACTTTAAGTGCGAATCATGAAGTGAAACAGCAGTATCTGAATGGTCATTTCTGCTATGCTTACAAGTTCGGTATTTTAACCAACGACCTTGGAATCGTCCGCTCCATTGATTTTTATAACAAAGATTATCTGAAATCTCATCCGGATATAGTTGTCGAAAAGAAATCGAAATCTCCTGATGAAGATAAATCCCTCGCAGATTCAAAGGCTTTGCTGCCAACCTTAAAAGATTTCAGGCATCGACATCCCAATTTCACCTTCGATATTTTTCTGGGTGATGCCGCTTTCGATAACATTGAAATCTACAAATCATTATTTCAGCTTCAAAAAAGCTTTTATTCCTTTAAAAGTAAAACTTTCTATAGATAGCGCAGATTACTCTTTCAACGAAAGCGACATCCCTTGCTATCCTCACGACTCTTCCCTTCCAATGAAATGGCAGTACAATCGCACAGACAAGTCAAATCGTCGTGTTTGTCATTGCGATAACCCCTGCACCACTTCTTCCTGCGGAAGAATGATCTACGTTTACCCTGAAAAAAATCTCAGAGCTTATCCCGGAATAGAATGTGGTTCCAAAGAATGGGATGATGCCTACAAAATCAGAGTAAATGTGGAAAAATCCATAAATCATTTCAAGGACAGCTTCTGTGTTGCAAAGCGTAAAACAACAAATGAAAAAACATTACATGCTGATTTACTTCTTGCCGGTATATCCCAGTTATTAACTGTAGTTGTTGCCGATAAAATGAATCAGCGGCAGCATATCAGAAGTTTAAAAGCTTTCATAGCCTAGGACTTACCAGCTCAATAAAGCCAGAGGCTTATTAAAGTGCGCCCAAAAACTTACTCACTTTGCTGTTTTTCGTTGCTTTCAAGAGCATTTTTGTGTTCAATCTGAATTATTTCAATTTTATGTTTATGCTCCTTGCTCACATTTCTCAGTTTCAAGCTGATGTTTTTCTTTTAATGATTCAATATCAACTTCATGTTGCTTCATTAGCTTTTCTATCTAATGCTTATTGCTTTCTTGTAATGTTGCAATTTCTGCTTTAGCTTTCTTATTTGCCGTCAAATAAGAAATTCTTCCTGTAATAATAGCAGGTACGCATGAAACCAATAACGTATTTAATATTTCTTTCAATTCTTTTACTCCTCCCACTCTTTATCATTTATCTTATATAGGTTACTTTATTGTTGCTTCTATTCGGTTCTTCAATCGTAATGGGATATCATCTTCCTTTTCCCACATAATCGTATTGACTTGTGCTATATCAAAATGTAATTCAACACCTTTTTTACATAATTGAATTACGTTTTTTCCTAGTCCCATTGCATATCCTTCTTCAAAATAGGCTCCATTATTTTTATGCGTTAAATCAGCTACAACAAATCGACTCTTACTAATTCTGTTTAATAACTCTGGTGTTATAAACCCATTGTGTTCAACTTCGTCAATAAATACTGCATGATATCCTGCATCAAAAACGCCTTTTCTAATTGCTTCTCTTAATTTACTAGTTTCATTCCCAAATCTCATTGCCACCAATACATCTTTTCCATCATCACTATTTTTTTGTAATTTATCTATTCTGTCATAACCCTTAGGAGTAATTGAAATCCCTCCGTAATAACTCTCTTCGCTTGAGACATCACCATTTACACAATTTATTCCTTGAATATATCCTATTTCATGCAAATATGCCGTCATATATAATGCTTGATTTACTAATTCTTTATCATCTAATTTTTCCCCACTATCCGGATTAAATCTTCTTACAAACATACAACTTAAAAGAGATGGAACATCTAGCATTATGTCCTGACCAACAAAATCTGTCAATTCATTTAATTTAAGCAAAATCATATCTATTTTTTGAGAAAAACTTTTTGGAAACCACAATGAAATAATATCTTGATCCATATGAACCGGCATTCCAGCAATGTTATTACCATTTTTGAATTCTGTTGTATATGTATCACAACTTTCTCTTGATTTTGTAGAATAATACCTGTGTTCTACTCTGCCTTGCTTATTTCTAAACCCCTCATAAAATAAAAATGGTGCTAATTCATTATAATCTAATTCTTCATATGTACTATTCTCCATTGAATATTCATATTGTCCACAAACTGGACATTCGTAAAAAACTGAATTAGGATCATAGCATACTTTCTTTAATATTCTTCTTCTACCACATACAGGGCACTGTTCATCATCATTCATATTTCTCATCTCCTAATTATTTATAAATCATCTTTTTCACATCAGCATCTTCAAATTTTGATTGAGCTTAACTTCCTCTTTTTTATTAGTTCATAACCAAACACACTTTGCAGTATAATACTGATATCCGATTAGCATAGAATTAATAGCATGCACTATCTAACCAGTAGTATATCTATATAGAAAATTATTTGTGCATCTTTTTCCAACATTCATAAGCTCTTTTTAATCTTGCAATGTCATTTCCTTGTTCTTCTTGAACATCAAAATATCCATCTAATGAAGTATATGTCAACTCTCCTCTATACTTCTTATATCCAGCCCAATAATCTTCATATATGTCAATTCCTAACCCGGAAAATGGGCCTTCTCCATTTACTAAATATTCCATTCTATTTGTTTTAAAAGAACCGATATTTTCTGTATTTCCACTTCCTGGCTTATCACCTGATATTTTATATTTTTCTTGTACAAATACCTCTACATCTTTGTATGGCACTGGTAGCTTACCCAAATCCTTAATATCAAACATTTGACCTTCTGAAGCATTGTCATTTCTAGTATATACAAAACCAATTACATAATGCTTTGCATATTGGTCATATGGAAATGAAATATTTTTCTTCCCATCTCGCATATATGAAGCAAAAGAACCTAATGTAAACACATATCCCGATGGCTGTCCATTCTTCAAAAATTTTCTGTATGTAGTCTTTATATCAACAGCAATTTTTTCTGTATCCGCTTCACTTTTCATTAATGTAAAATCTGGATATACTGTTTGCTGTTGAGATGGATATAAAATCAGTCCATTCTCATCTGCTATTTCTTGTAAAATATTGTACGAAATCAACTCGAAAATTCGTCCAATAAGTTTTGAATCACTTCCAAGTGAAAACAGCTTTCCATCTGGAGATGCTAATGCACTGACTTCCCAATCAATATCTTTTTCTTCTAACTTCTTGTTAAATAATCTTATAAAGTCTAATCCCATTTCATTTCTCCTCGTATATTGCTAAGCATTTGCTACTTCATCCAAAAAAGACATCTGGATATATGACTCCTCATTTTTTTTCATTGCTGGAACATTTTGTGGATTATAATTCATTAAAAGCGCTTCCAACATCGAATTCCTATTAGATTCCTTTGCCCCAACATGATAAAAATGTTCTTGATTTACCTTCCAACATTCTTTCCAAACTGTATCGATATACTCATTTTTTCTATACTTGTTTTTGTCCCATGTAGATAACATAAAATGAGCTCCGGAATCTACTAACACATCATGTAATCTAACCTCGTGATTCTCATCCCAACTATCATAATAATCAACATGTCTTCCAATATATGGTGGATCACAATATATAAAAGATTGAGTACTAGCTTCGCTTATTGTCTGTTCAAAAGATTGGCACTTGAATTTCCAATCGACATCTGGAAATATATCTTCCAGTCGTTTAACCTGATTCACTATCTTTGTAACATATGCCTTTGCAAATCTCTTCGGTTTATGTCCATATGGAACATTGAATTGATAATTTCGATTAAATCGAATCATTCCATTAAAACAACTTCTATTCAAAAACAAAAAATCAAGTGGATTATGCTCTTCATTAAATCTATCTCTAATATAATAATAATACTTTTCGTCTTTTTCTTCTAATTTCTTTCCCTCCCTCTCCAAAAATTCTCTAACATCATATGATGTGATTTTTCCACTCTGTATGGCATTATATAATGCTATAGTATGCGGATTTGTATCAGCAAAAACCGCATGCTTAGGTGCTAAATTTAATCCAACAACACCAGACCCCATAAAAGGCTCAATCCAAGTAATATTATCATTTACCCACGCAACTTCTGAAATAAGAGGAACAATTTTTGTTTTTATTCCCTGTATCTTTATTGGTGGAACATATACTTTATCAATCATTTTATCATCCTTTCAGCATACACATATATCTTTAGATGATATATGTGTAAAATCATGTTCTATTCTTTTATTTTTGTATTTAGTCCTTAAATCAATATATTTCAATAACTCTGGTTTATCATCTAGAAACATATATGATATAGGCACTCTAAAGCCAGAAATATCTTTCTCCATCCTACGCATATCAATTGGTTCTATTTCTTGAAAAGAAAATATCGGCATAGCAACCTTATTTCTAGTAAGATAATCTTTTATCCTTTCAACTGCTTCTTCATCATAGCTGTATTTTTCAAGCCAATCTTCGATATTTTCAGGTTTTCCCAATTCAACAACCGCAACCAATTGTCTATATGGCAATCCAATATATATATATGCTTCCACTGGCTCTTTACAGAATCTTTTCCTATGCTCATATATTTTCTCCCCTGATTTTAACTGTTCATACCATTCGAAGCTAAAACTTAATATCATTTTTCTCATAGAGAATCCTCGCTATTTAAATTGCAAAATATCATCAGCAGAACAATCTAAGGTTCTACATATCTTTTCTATTGTCTCCATAGAAACATACTCATTATTACCCAATCGTGCTAATATATTACCACTTATCTTCGCAGCCTTTTGCAATTCAATTTTCTTCATATTTCTATTTTTTAATATATCCCATAGTTTGCTATATTCTACACTCATACAGTCCTCTCCATTTTATATAACAATCTTCATATAGAATATCACGATATCGGTATGTTTTCAACCTATATTTTCCTAACCGTCGATAATAATATATATTTCATCGACACTTAAATAGCTGTTTCCCATTCCCAATATTATTTACTATACACCTCCCACAATCTCTTCTGTTCCGCTCATATCCTCAATATCTCCTGCAAGTCTCTTGCCATCGCCTCAACATTAGCATCCATCTGTTCAACAGTACCAGTGCGATTACCTGCCGTAATCTCCCATTGAACACTCTCTTTAGAGTAATATTCTTTAGTCTCCACATTCATATATCCATACAACGAATATGAATATCCATCGCTTTTCTCTAGGAACACCGGTGCAACTTCTCCTTTGGAAGTTTTCCATCTCATCAGCCTTGGAAACCTACACATGCCTTCTTTAATCAGTTCTTTGAATGCCTCCAGCAGCTTGCCCAGCTCATTTAATATTCCGCAGAATGGGTTTCCTGCCTCTATTGTCTTATCTGCTTCAACCTGATTAGCATATTCTTCTATTGTAGGTGCAAATAATCTGAATGACGATACAAAATTCTTGATTCTATCAAGCAGTTTTGCAACATCTTCTGCTTTTTGAATAGCACTTGCCAGCTCTTCATTTACCGATTGAAGTTTTGCTCTCTTTTCGTCAAGTTCCATTGATATCTGTTTTGATTCTCTACTATCCATTTCTGATAGTGACTTAGTAATCCGCCGCATACTTTCCAGATATGAAATATCAGACTCCAATTTTTCTTTTTTATCCGTATATTCTTTTTCAACGGCTTTATTTGCCTTAACTGTACTATCTGATTCTTCCACCTGCCTTTGTAATTGTGTCAAATGCTCTGTCTCCTGAGCCACCTTATACTCCGCAACGGATAAATCGTGATTTCGACCTTTCGACTTTTCTTTTATCTGTTCTCCAAACCAGTCATCAACTTCTTTATTTGCCACTTCACGAAGCTCGTCCTGCAGCACTCGTGATAACACATCTTTAGTAAATACCTTACGTTTTGACACCTGTTTGCTAAGACCTTTCTTATATCCACCTGCCACAGGAACTCCGACAATATGCATATGCGGACTATCATCATCAAGATGAACCACAGCATTTGCAACTACAAACTGTGGTAACCGCTTTCTAAGCTCGTCCAGTATTATCTGATATGATAATTTCATATATGATTTCATATCATCAAATTGCCTCCAGAACTCCCTGTCACCTATCTGAATGATTATTTCAACTGCCATATCCTGTTCCTTACCAGCCACATGTTCAAAATAATCTTCGATTTCCCGGTCTTGTCGTGTCTGCTTTTTATTATATTTTTCTAATGCCTCATCGAATTCTTTATGTTATACTGTTTTTACATCATCAATCAGATCTGATGTACCATATATGATGCAAATATTGTCTTTGCTATAATCTGATGATTTATATTTTCTCAGGGTATGCTTTGCAACTGTTGCCAATTTGGATTTCTATGTAATGTCACTTTTCTTATTGCTCATATTAATTAAATTAAAAAAGGAGGATATTATTTTGAATATTTTAAAAAGAATATTTAATTATATAATTCTATTTTTTTATGGAGTAGTTAACTTCATTAAAATGATAATAAAATCATTAATTCCCACACGTAATTATATAGATTTAGTTTTTGGAATAATTTATCAACCAATAATTTTTTTAATTGCTTTCTTGATTTTAAGTCATTTAATTAGCAATATTGAAAAAATATTATATAATACACAAAAATCGGTTTTATCATATGTCATTATATTAATAATTCTTCTAGTGATAATCGTTTTATCACTAAATGCATTAATTGAATTAATTTATTATTTATTACACAAGAAAGAAAGATACAATGTTATATTTTCAATTCAAAAAGGATTATATAATTACTCATTAACCATTATATCGCTAATTGCATTTTGGGTTGCATATGATAATACAATAGAAGCGGTCGCAAATTTGAATCTCTTAATTTTAGGTATCTTTTTCTTCTTATGCGTTATCATTACAGACTTATATAATTTTCTAATACATTCTCAAAATAAGATAGAAGTCTTATGTGATTGTATAATACAAAAAAAGAAAGAGTTATTTTAGTAGTATATCTACTAAAATAACTCTTACACACTTCAATATCTTTGTTGCATACCTGCTGCATATGTGTTGCATTCGATGTAAATTCCAACACATCTGACGGCATTCCACAACTTCTGTAACCCTTGAAAAATGGGCTTTTCTTGATATCTCCGTTCTTGAAAGATTATCTCTTTGAGAACTGTGGTGCTCTACGAGCTGCTTTGAGGCCGTATTTCTTACGTTCTTTCATTCTTGGATCTCTTGTGAGGAATCCTGCTGCCTTAAGTGTTGGTCTGAAATCAGCATCAACTTTAAGGAGTGCTCTTGAAATTCCGTGTCTGATTGCTCCGGCCTGTCCTGTTGTTCCACCACCGTGAACGTTAACTGTAACGTCATATTTATCTGTAGTATCTGTAGCTACAAGTGGCTGTCTAACGATAACCTTTAATGTCTCAAGACCAAAGTACTCATCTATATCTCTCTTATTGATAGTAATCTTACCTGTTCCGGCTGTTACATATACTCTTGCAATACTGCTTTTTCTTCTTCCTGTTCCATAGAACTTTGCGCTAACTGCTTTCTTTGCTGCCATTGTGTTTTCCTCCTTCTAAATTAAAATGTTAATACTTCCGGCTTCTGAGCTTCATGCTTGTGGTCCGGACCAGCGTAAACGTGGAGTTTAGTATACATTTCTCTTCCTAAAGGTCCCTTTGGAAGCATACCCTTAACTGCAGATTCAATAACTCTTTCAGGATGCTTGTTAAGCATTTCTCTGAGAGTTGTCTCCTTAAGGCTTCCTACATACTCTGAATGTCTGTAGTAAACTTTCTGATCAAGCTTCTTACCTGTTACTTTAACTTTTTCTGCGTTGACTACGATTACGTAATCACCTGTGTCCATGCTTGGTGTATATGTTGGCTTATTCTTTCCTCTTAAAACCTTAGCCACCTCTGAAGCAAGACGTCCTAATGTATATCCTGTTGCATCAACTACATACCATTTTCTATCAATTGATGATGCACTAGCCATGAATGTTTTCATTGGTTTACCTCCTTGAGATTATCAAAATCAAATTATTTGTTAGCATCAGCACCTCAGATGTGTCCGTCACCCTTGGCACTATATATTAAAAATGTTTCTCCGGGGCTTGGTGAAACACTTTATTCCTAATGTCGCCACAGTTAAATATTATATAATAGTGGTTAATTTGTGTCAACCGTTTTTTCATAATTTATTTCAACAAGTGCAAGACCCCGCGCAGGAGCTGTAGGTCCCGCAAGTTCACGGTTTTTCCCGTCAATAATTTTGGGAATTTCTGCAGGTTCAAGCTGTCCCTGCCCTACTTTAATCAGTGTACCCGCAATTATTCTTACCATATTATATAAAAAACCGTTTCCTGTGACTCTTATGGTAATAAGCCTGTTATTTTTTTCAACAGAAATACTATATATTTCCCTGATTTTACTTTGAACCTGGCTGCCTACCGAGCAGAACGAGGTAAAATCATGTAATCCGATAAAATAACGGCACGCTTCATTCATTTTTCCGATATCAAGATTTCCGTAGAAAAAATGACTGTAATATCGAACTAAAGGATTTTCAAATTTATCGTTCCATATTTTATATTCATAAGTTTTGCGGCATTCTACATGACGTGGGTGAAAATTCTCACTTACCTGCCTGCTCTCCACAACGCGGATATCCTCCGGAAGTCTGCTGTTAAGTGCATAGGAAATCTTTTCGGCGGGTATCCTCGTATCCACATCAAACACAGCTACATTTCCGTATGAATGTACTCCTGCGTCCGTCCTGCTTGCTCCGATGATATCTATATCCCGGGCAAAAAGATTTTTACAGGCCTTACACAATACTTCTTCAACTGTAATTGCATTGGGCTGTTTCTGCCAGCCCGAATAGCCGGTGCCGTCATACGCAACACGAAGCATAACTCTCATGTTAATTCTCCTTTACCTTAGGAAATAATTCCAAAGTATTTTTGCGGTAATAATAATTCCAAGATAGACTAAAAGAATGGCATACGCCACAAAATCTTTTCCGGTATATTTAAGAGGTTTCATTTTAGTTCTGCCCTTGCCGCCCCTGTAGCAACGTGCCTCCATGGCAGTTGCAAGATCGTAAGCTCTTCTTATTGCCGATACAAAAAGAGGAATGAGTAAGGGCACTAAAGCCTTTGTTTTCTTAAAGATTCCTCCATTATCAAAGTCAGCACCTCTCGCCTGCTGCGCTTTCATTATTTTATCCGCTTCTTCTACGAGAATCGGGATAAATCTAAGGGCGATTGACATCATCATGGCAATTTCGTGAACCGGGAATTTGATTACGTTAAGAAATCTCATTGACTTTTCAAGACCGTCCGTCAGCATATTCGGAGTTGTTGTAAGCGTCATTATTGTTGAACCCATAATGAGGAACACAAGTCTTATTCCCATATATGCCGCCTGTATCAGTCCTTCGTAGGTTATTTTGAGTTTCCAGACTTTTACCAGTACCCGGCCATCCGTTCCAAATATATTGAAAAGAAGGCTGAATGCCATCAATACCATAACCGGCTTTAGTCCTCGCATTATATATTTTACAGGCACTTTTGATATATATATACAGGTAAAAAGAAAAGTTGCGGCAATACAATATACAGCAGGATTTTTTGCCAGAAATAAAGACACAATAAAAACAAGGGTTCCAAAAAGCTTTACTCTCGGATCCAGCTTGTGTATAGGTGATTCTGTTGGATAATACTGTCCTAATGTAATATCTTTTAACATCAGAATATTCCTTTCTCTTGAAGTCTTTCTGTGATTTCTGCTATGCCCTCGTCTATTGTAAGTGCATCGGTTTTAACGTCAAAACCTCTTTTTTTCAAATCATTCATAATATATGTTATCTCAGGTGCCGCAAGTCCGATTTTTTCAAGTTCTTTATAATGTGAAAAAACATTTTGCGGTGTATCATCAAAGGTAAGCCTGCCGTCGTTCATGACAACAATTCTGTCCACATATTTTGCCACGTCCTCCATGCTGTGGGACACAAGCACTATGGTATTCTGTGTTTTTTCGTGTACTTCTTTTATCATTCCGAGAATCTCGTCCCTTCCCACAGGGTCAAGTCCCGCCGTTGGTTCATCAAGCACAATATATTCCGGCTTCATAGCCATTACGCCGGCTATTGCAACACGCCTTTTTTGTCCTCCCGACAATTCAAAGGGCGACTGGTAAAAAAGTTCACTGTCAAATCCTACCATTGTCAGTGCTTCAAATGCTCGTAGTTCACATTCTTTTTGTGATAAACCCATATTTTTAGGTCCGAAACACACGTCTTTGAATACTGTTGTTTCAAAAAGCTGGTGTTCAGGGTATTGAAATACGAGCCCGACTTTCTGGCGTAGTTCCTTTTTATTGAAATTCTTTTCCTTGGTATCAAGACCTTCAAAATACATATTTCCTGTTGTCGGTACTAATAATCCATTCAATATCTGCGTCATTGTGGACTTTCCCGAACCGGTATGACCTATAAGCCCTATAAATTCATTTTTCCCGATTACAAGGTTGATATCTTTAAGAGCCTGTTTAATATAGCCTTCGTTCTGTCCGTATACATAACTGACATTATCTAATATAATTGACATACAGCCTCCACTAATTCATCTCTTGTTAAAATATCTTTTGGAACATTATATCCTGCTTTCCTAAGCTCGTATGCCATTGCCGTAGCTGCCGGGACATCAAGCCTCAGTTTCCTTATTTCCTCCACATGGGAGAATACCTGCCTTGGAGTTCCCTCCATTGCAATTTTACCTTTATCCATGACAAATATTTTATCTGCTAAAACTGCTTCATCCATATAATGTGTTATAAGGATGACAGTGATTTTTTCAACTTTATTTAATTCAATTATGGCACTCATTACTTCTTTACGTCCCAAAGGGTCAAGCATTGCCGTTGCTTCGTCAAGGACAATACATTTTGGCTTCATTGCAAGAACTCCGGCTATTGCAACCCGCTGTTTCTGTCCTCCGGAAAGTTTATTAGGTGAATACCCTCTGTACATTGTCATATTTACCGATTCTAATGCTTTATTAACTCTTTCCCAGATTTCGTCCGTCGGTACACCGAGATTTTCCGGTCCGAATGCTACATCTTCTTCTACAATTGTAGCTACAATCTGGTTGTCCGGATTTTGAAATACCATGCCTGCAGTCTGTCGCACAAACCACACATTATCTTCCTCCGAAGTACTCATTCCGTCTACGGTCATTTCACCTTCTGTAGGTTTGAGAATTGCATTAATATGCTTTGCCAGTGTTGATTTACCGGAACCATTATGTCCTAATATGGCAATAAATTGTCCCTGCTCCACATCAAGGCTGACATGGTCAACCGCCTCTGTTACATTTTCTACATTGCCTTCTTCATCCCTTCTGATATAGTCAAATACCAAATCATCAGCTTTAATAATTCCCATTTTTCAACACCTCTTTTCTCTTTCTAAAAGAAAAGAGCAAATGATGCCAAGCACCATCTGCTCTGATATGCATATATCTTCAAAAATTAAACTAACTCAAGAAGAACTTCCATAGCTGCATCACCTTTACGCTGACCAATCTTAACGATTCTTGTGTAACCACCGTTACGTCCAGCATACTTAGGTGCAATTTCGTCAAATAACTTATTTGCGACATCAACTGTCTTTGTATTTCTCTTCTTACCAGAGTTGTCTGTTGGAACATCTGTTACAGTGTAGAGAACTTTCATCATTTCTCTTCTTGCATGTACTCTTGAAGGTAAGTCTTTCTTGATAGTCTTTTCAACACTGTCATATACAGTCTTTTTCTTACCATCAACTACTTCTTTAACTCTCTTACCATCTTTATCTTTACGTGCTACCTTAACAGTAACTGTAACATTCTCAAAGTTATCTTTTTCTTTAACTGCTAATGCAATTAAACCATCAGCAACTTTGCGGATTTCCTTAGCCTTAGCTTCAGTAGTAACAATTTTTCCATTGAAAAGTAAAGCTGTTACCTGGTTTCTGATTAAAGCTTTTCTCTGAGCAGATGTTCTGCCAAGCTTTCTATAACCTGCCATTTGTTGCTTTCCTCCTTGTTATTCTTCACTTGGACTAAGTTCTAATCCAAGTTCTTTTAATTTGGCAAGTACCTCTTCTAATGACTTGCGTCCGAGGTTTCTTACCTTCATCATATCTTCTGCTGTTTTGCTACATAACTCTTCTACAGTATTGATTCCGGCTCTCTTTAAACAGTTGTAAGAACGAACTGAAAGTTCAAGCTCATCAATGTTAATTGCTCCGGTCTTAACCTTTTCATCTTCCGGCTTCTCAATGAATGTGCCGACAACATCTTTTGTATTATCTGAAAGATCAACGAAAAGATTTAAGTGCTCACAGAGTACCTTTGCTGCAAGGCTGACTGCATCGTCAGGTGCTAATGTACCATTTGTGTATACTTCTAATGTAAGTTTATCAAAATCTGTAACCTGACCTACACGTGTGTTCTGAACTGTCATATTAACACGTTCAACAGGTGTGTAGATAGAGTCTATTGACAATACACCAATTGGAGTATCTTCGTGCTTATTCTTTTCCGCACTTACATATCCTCTGCCGTTAGTAATTGTAAGTTCCATAAATAACTTGCAATCATTTCCACCATTTAATGTAGCTATTGGCAAATCCGGATTCATTATCTCGATATCTGAATCAGTATGAATATCGCCGGCTGTTACAACGCCTTCACGTCCATCACATTCAATGTACGCAATCTTTGGCTCATTTGAATCACTGCTGTTCTTGATAGCAAGATTCTTAATATTCATAATAATATCACTAACATCTTCTTTAACTCCCGGAATAGGACTAAACTCGTGTAAAACGCCATCGATCTTAACCTGACTAACTGCTGAGCCTGGGAGCGATGAAAGCATAATTCTTCTAAGAGAATTGCCAAGTGTTGTACCATATCCTCTTTCAAGAGGTTCTACTACAAATCTTCCATATCTTTTATCTTCAGATATTTCTTCGATTCTAATTGTTGGTTTTTCAAATTCGAACACTAAAAAGTCCCTCCTTTTATGGGTTGTGTCGTATCGAGTCTGTCATATTCTAATGATCCTTATCCATGGCATCATCTGCCATGGTTACATCCTATTATTTTGAATATAACTCGACGATAAGCATCTCGTTAACCGGAACATCTATCATATCTCTTGAAGGAGCTGCCTTAACAACGCCCTTGAGATTATCCTGATCTGCATCAAGCCATTCCGGAACAAGTCTTCCGCCTGTTACTTCAAGGATATCTTTATATCTCTGAGAAGACTTAGCCTTCTCCTTAATTTCTATTGAATCACCAACATTTACAAGGTATGAAGGAATGTTTACACATTTTCCATTAACTAATACATGCTTATGATCTACTATCTGTCTAGCTTCTTTTCTTGTTCTGGCTAAACCTAATCTGAAAATAACATTGTCAAGTCTGAGTTCAAGTAATGTCATGAGGTTATCACCTGTCATACCATTCATCTTCTCAGCTCTCTTGAAATAATTTCTGAAAGGTTTCTCAAGAACTCCATATATGAATTTTGCTTTCTGTTTTTCGCGAAGCTGAAGTCCGTATTCACTTACCTTCTTGTTGGCTCTGCCTGATTTTCTGTTTGATTTCTTATCTATTCCTAAATAAACTGGATCAAGTCCAAGTGTTCTGCATCTTTTAAGAACAGGAACTCTATTAACTGCCATACTTTATTACACCTCCTATTAGACTCTTCTACGCTTTGGTGGACGACATCCGTTATGTGGTACCGGAGTAACATCCTTGATGCTTGTAACTTCAAGACCGCATGCCTGAAGTGCACGAATTGCGGCTTCACGACCTGAACCAGGTCCCTTAACCATAACGTCTACTGATTTTAAACCGTGTATTAAAGCTGCCTTAGTTGCAGTTTCTGCTGCCATCTGAGCTGCATAAGGAGTAGATTTCCTTGAACCTCTAAAACCAAGACCACCGGCACTAGCCCATGACAATGCGTTACCTTCTGTATCAGTTATAGTAACGATTGTATTGTTGAATGATGACTGAATATGTGCCTGTCCGCGTTCAACGTTTTTCTTAACACGCTTTTTTGTCACTTTTTTTGTAACTTTAGCCATTTTCTAAACTAACCTCCCTTATGGGTTCCCGTTTATTCATCGGGTATTATTTTTTCTTATTTGCTATTGTTTTCTTAGGACCCTTGCGAGTTCTAGCGTTTGTCTTTGTCTTCTGTCCTCTGACAGGGAGACCTTTTCTGTGACGAATGCCTCTGTAGCATCCAATTTCCTGTAATCTCTTGATATTTAAGGCGATTTCTCTTCTAAGATCACCTTCAACTGTCTGACTTGCGTCAATAACGTCTTTAATTCTGCCTACTTCTTCATCTGTAAGATCCTTAACACGAGTATTAGGGTCTACTTTAGCTTCAGCAAGAATACGATTTGAGCTGACTCTTCCAATACCATAAATATAGGTAAGTCCAATCTCAACACGTTTTTCTCTTGGTAAGTCTACACCAGCGATACGAGCCATGTGCGTTACACCTCCATTATCTCTTAATGTTGTTAATATATTTATTTAAAGTGGCTGACAACTCACCCTGGTGGTTCGCCACTGCAGCCGCAAATTAGCGGGGTTTCCAAACATAAAAAAGCCGGGAATTATCCCTGTCTCTGCTTATGCTTAGGATTTTCGCAGATAATCATTATATTTCCTTTTCTCTTAATGACTTTGCATTTTTCACAAATAGGTTTTACTGATGATCTAACCTTCATGGTAAATCCTCCTTTCCACGAAAAAGCAACTTTTATACCAAAATAAAAGTTGAAAAAAACGTCCGAGTGATAGTATATCACAAGGGTACAACTAATACAAGTAGTATTTTATAAATTTATTTGTCTCTCCAAATGATTCTTCCTTTGGTCAAATCATATGGTGACAACTCAAGTGTTACTTTATCGCCGGGAATTATTCTAATGTAATTCATTCTAAGCTTTCCACTGATGTGTGCCAGAACTTTGTGTCCGTTTTCAAGTTCTACCTGAAACATCGCATTTGGTAGTTTTTCAACTACTGTTCCTTCAATTTCTATTGAATCAACTTTTGACATCTTTTCCTCCTGCTATTTATCTAAGTGAGCCAGATATTTTTTTATAGAATATTTAATGTTTTCATTTTGCAGTCTGTTATTCTCAATCATCCGGATTATTTCTTTATCTTCATAATCAACAATCTCAAGATGTTTTAAATTTTTGACTTTGGGATTAGATAACGGTCTGTACTTTCCGTCACTGACTTTTATCACATTTCCTGTTTCTACTATAATATAGTAGGTTCCTTTATCATGTCCGGCTAAAGATCTGCAAATGCTTCCTTTTTTTATATCAGCCATTTCTTCACTTCCTGTCAGATACTATAAGATTGAAAGGATTTCGCATCCTTCTTCAGTTATCAGAATCGTGTTTTCATAATGTGCTGACAAAGAGCCGTCATATGTGACAACTGTCCAATCATCATCCAGCCAACATACTTTATATGTTCCTATATTAATCATAGGTTCAACTGCCAGTGTCATTCCCGCAGCAAGTTTTATGCCTCTTTTTTTCTGAATGAAATTAGGTATGTCCGGGTCTTCATGAAGATGTGTGCCAATACCATGACCGCACAAATCCCTGACAACACCATATCCGAGGTCTCCGGCATATTTACCTATTGCATTGGAAATATCGTGTAAATAATTTCCTGCTTTTGCTTGCTCTATACCGGCAAAAAAACTTTTTTTTGTGTTTTCTATAAGTAGTTCTGCTTCTTTACTGATTTTACCTACTCCATAGGTTCTTGCTGCATCAGAATGATATCCTTTGTAGATAACACCTGCATCAAGACTGACGATGTCGCCTTCTTTTAATATTCTTTTACGGGAAGGTATCCCATGAACAACTTCCTCATTTACTGAAACACAAATCGACGCAGGATATCCGTTATAATTAAGAAAAGAAGGTATACAGGAAAAACTTCTTATAAGCCTCTCGCCTTCTTTATCTATCTCATACGTTGATATTCCCGGTTCTATTATTTTTCCAAGTTCTTCATGAACCAATGCGAGAATCCTTCCGGCTTCACGCATCAGCTCAATCTCACCTGGTGTCTTTATTGTTACAGACATATATTATTCTCCTAAAATTGAGACGATTGATGAAAATACATCTTCCATCGCTTTAGTTCCATCAACTTCATGAAGAACATTTTTAGCTGTATAGTAATCAATAAGAGGCTGTGTCTGCTCATGATATACATTAAGACGATTTTTAACCGTTTCAGGCTTGTCATCATCTCTCAATATAAGCTCTGCTCCACATTTATCACAAACGCCATCAACCTTTGTTGGTATATGGACAACATGATATGTAGCACCGCATGCAACACATGCTCTTCTACCTGACATACGGTTAATTATGTTTTCATCAGGAACTTCAACATTAATTGCATAATCAACTTTATCATTGATTGCCGCAAGGGCTGCATCTAATGCTTCTGCCTGCGGAATAGTTCTTGGAAAACCATCCAGAACATAACCGTTTGTGCAGTCATCAGCTTTTATTCTGTCTACTACAAGGTCAACAACAAGTTCATCCGGAACAAGTTCGCCTTTATCCATATATGATTTGGCTTTCTGACCAAGTTCGGTATTATTTTTAATATTTGCCCTGAAAATATCTCCGGTTGAGATATGAGGAATATTGTACTTTGCACATATTTTATCTGCCTGCGTACCTTTTCCTGCTCCAGGAGCACCTAACATGATTATTTTCATATTGCATTCTCCTTTACTCATTTAAGAAGCCTTTATAATCACGAACAACCATCTGTGACTCAATCTGTCTTATCGTTTCAAGTATAACACCGACAATAATGATAATTGATGTTCCACCGAAAGAAACGTTTGCATTAAACAGTCCTGAGAACACAACAGGAATAAGTGCCACTACTGTAAGTCCGATTGCTCCTATAAAGATAATTCTGTTAAGAATTTTTGTTAAGTAATCTGATGTAGCTTTACCCGGTCTTATACCCGGAATAAAACCACCGCTTTTCTTCATATTGTTTGCAATCTCTAATGGATTGAATGTAAGTGATGTATAGAAATATGCAAAAAATACAATAAGTACGATGTATAAAATCACACCTAATGTCAATATCATGTTATTTCTGTTAAACCAGTTATTTGATGATAATGCTCTGATGATTTTACCACCAACTGAGCTGTAGTCAAAATTAGGTTTAACAATCTGCATTATAATGAGTGGGAACGTCATTAAGGACTGGGCAAAAATAACCGGAATAACACCTGCTGTATTTACCTTAAGTGGAATATTTGAAGAATTACCACCATAAGTTCTTCTTCCCTGAACCTTCTTGGAATACTGCACCGGTATTCTGCGTTCGCCACCGCAAAGCAGAACTGTAAACAGTATAGTTCCTACTACTACTGCAAGAATTACAACAATTGCAATTGTTGCATTTAATACACTCTGTCCTTTTACGAAAGACTTGTATAAAGCTACGAAGTCTTCAGGTAAACGAGACACAATGTTGATAACAAGTATAATAGATATACCGTTACCTACGCCTCTTTCTGTGATTCTTTCACCGAGCCACATAAGGAGAGTTGAACCAGCTGTAAGAATTGCTACGATCATAACAGAAACCCTTACTCTTTCAAGAGCTGCCATTGTTGAATAGCCTTCAATAAGACCACTCTTTCCAAATCCTACAACCATCGCAATACTTTCGATTAAAGCAAGTGCTACTGTAACAAATCTTGTGATTGTCTGTATCTTTTTTCTTCCGTCTTCTCCATCTTTCTGCATCTCTTCAAGCTTTGGAATAGCTATTGTAAGAAGCTGAACAATGATAGATGATGTAATATATGGTGTAATGCTCAATGCGAACACCGACATCTGAAGTAATGCACCACCTGTGAATGCATTAGCTAATGCTGAGCCATCTCCCTGGAAGATTGATGCCAGCTGATCACGATTTATGCCAGGAATAGGAAGAATACTTCCTATTCTGACAACAATTAACATTATAAAAGTGAAAATAATTCTGTTTCTGATTTCTTTCACTTTGAACGCATTTGCTAATGTTTTAAACATTAAATCACCTCGCAGGTTCCGCCAAGAGCTTCAATCTTTTCCTGAGCCTTTGCACTAAAAGCGTTAGCCTTTACAGTGAGTTTCTTTGTTAACTCGCCGTTTCCAAGAATCTTAACGCCGTCTTTAGGATTCTTAACAATTCCTGATTCAATTAATGAATCAATTGTGATAACTGAACCATCTTCAAAGCTTTCCAAAGCCTTTAAGTTAATTCCTACGATTTCAAGGCTGTTTCTGTTTGTAAAGCCTCTCTTTGGTAATCTTCTATATAATGGCATCTGACCACCTTCAAAGCCTGGTCTTGGTGCTCCTGAACGAGCTTTCTGACCTTTGTGTCCCTTGCCGGCTGTTTTACCATTTCCTGAACCGTGTCCACGGCCTCTTCTGAAATTATCACTCTGCTTAGATCCTGCTGCAGGCTGTAAATTTGATAAATCCATTTTTACACCTCCTTATTCAGATATAATGTTTATGCTTCTTCAACCTTAACTAAATGTCTTACCTGTGCAATCATACCTTTTGTTGCATCATTGTTAGGTAATTCAACTGTTTTGTGAAGTTTTGTAAGTCCAAGTGCTTCAACTGTTTTAACATGTTTTGGAACAGCACCAATTGTTGACTTTATTAATGTTACTTTTAACTTATCTGCCATTCTTCGCTACCTCCTTATTTGTAGAGCTCTTCTACAGTCTTACCACGAAGTTTTGCAACTTCTTCCGGAGTCTTTAACTCAGCTAAACCATTAATTGTAGCAAGAACAACGTTCTGTTTATTGTTTGATCCTAATGATTTTGTACGGATGTTTTTGATTCCTGCTAATTCAATTACGCTACGTGCAGGACCGCCGGCGATAACACCGGTTCCTTCTGGAGCCTTCTTTAAAAGTACAGAAGCACTTCCAAATTTTCCAACATAATCATGTGGAATTGTTCCATTCTCATCTACAGGAACAGAAACAAGTTTCTTAATAGCATCTTCCTTTCCCTTGCGGATTGCTTCAGGAATTTCTATAGCTTTACCAATTCCGGCACCAACGTGTCCGTTTCCGTCTCCGACAACTACAAGTGCAGAGAATCTCATATGACGTCCACCTTTTACTACCTTGGTTACACGCTTGATTGATACTACTTTTTCAGTAATTTCTAATGCGCTAGCATCAATTATTTCATGTCTCATTCGTTTCTCCTCCCTGCTTAGAACTCAAGGCCAGCTTCTCTGGCTGCCTCTGCTAATGCTTTTATTTTGCCCTGATATATGAAACCGCCTCTATCATAGACAACAGTTGAAATTCCGTTTTCGAGCGCTCTCTTAGCAATTACTGTTCCTAAGTAAGCTGCTGCTGCAACGTCATTTGTTTTTTCTAATTCAGCCTTAACAGCTTTTTCTGTTGTTGAAGCTGCAACGAGAGTTTTACCAACTGTATCGTCAATAATCTGAGCGTACATATGATTGTTGCTTCTAAATACTGCAAGTCTTGGTCTTTCAGCTGTTCCGCTGAAACGATTACGAATTTTTCTGTGCTTGTTCATGCGAACTTCAGCTCTTGATTCTTTACTAACCATCTTCGATACACTCCTTTAATTATTTCTTACCAGTCTTACCAACTTTACGTCTGATAACTTCATCAGCATACTTAATACCTT
>ERZ779889.1698-NODE-1698-length-20724-cov-13.646040_pt1 | contig 20724 bp, 22 predicted proteins | sample MGYA00511030_ERZ779889 | MGnify/ENA primary metagenome ERZ779889 (study PRJEB29588, sample SAMEA2160616) | human gut metagenome | biome: human gut; feature: human-associated habitat; material: faeces | place: Denmark | collected 2008/2010 ...
GACTGAGAACGGGGCAACCCGGAGGAGATGTTTATTCTTAGCGAGCAGACCATTTGGATAAACACAGTTTCCCAAACGGTAAAAGGCTCGTTAGGGGTTGCCCCTAATACCCCGTGAGAAAGGAGAACTTGATTTGAGAGAGTTATTACTTATCGCCGCTGGGACACTGCTCGGCAGTTGTCTTGGCGTTACGATGATGTGCTTATTCCAGATTAACAAAGATTGCAGAGTAAAGAGAAAGGAAGATACCGATTATGAGAAAGAGAAACATTCAGAAGATTGTACGCTTTAACCGCAAGGAAGCACAGGACTTGGCAGCAAAGGCAAAGAAGGCTTGTCTTTCCGAAGCAGGACTTATCCGTTTACTTATCAGAGGTTACGAGCCGAAAGAGAAACCCGATGACCGCTTCTATGATGTGATGAGAGAACTGTCCTCTATCGGTAATAACATCAATCAGCTTGCGGCTAAAGCGAATACACTTGGTTTCATTGACGCACCTATGCTGAAGAATGAAGCTGCAAAGTGGAATAAGTTCCAGTCAGAGATTGAGAGGACATATCTTCGTCCAAATCAGAGCGAAATGAAATGGCAGTAACAAAGTTGTGGTCGGTAACAGAAAGGCTCGGTCAGGTCATTGACTATGCAACCAATCCCGAAAAGACTTCTGCAAATATCAAAAGGGAGTTTTCACCGGAACAGTATCAGGCTCTTGCTGATGTTATTGCTTATGCAAAGGATGAAGAAAAAACAGAGCGAGAATTTTATGTTGAGGGTATCAACTGTAATGTGGCGATTGCCCGTGACCAGTTCATAACGGTTAAGGAACAGTACCAAAAGACAGACGGTATCCAAGCCTATCACGGATATTTGAGTTTCAAGGAAACAGATATATCTCCTGAGATGGCACAGAAAATCGGAATGGAATTTGCAAATGAAGTGTGGGGGAAAAGATTTCAGGTTGTTGTGACAACCCATCTGAACACAAAGCACCTGCACTGTCATTTTGTCATCAACTCTATTTCTTTTGTCGATGGCAAACATTTGTGGGGAGAGGAAAAAGCGTGGTTCAAATTCCGAAAAGTTGCAGACAGAATTTGTGAGAAGTACGGACTTTACTATGACCCGAATCCGAACCGCAGTAAGCAGTCGGATTATCTGACGATGAAAGAAAAGGCAGGTATGCCGACACGCTACTCGGTTGCAAAAGAAGCCATTGATTATGCTATCGACCACAGCAAGACCCTGAAAGAATTTCAGTTTGCTCTCAAGGAAATGGGATATGCCTATAACCTAAGTCCAAGCCGAAAATACTGGACGGTCATTCCAAAGGGATACGATAAGCCGATACGACTGAAAAATCTCGGAGCAGATTATACCAATGACCGGATTGTAGAGCGTATCAAAGAAAATCGTGACAGATGGGCAGAGATTGAGCCGTTCCAGAGGGCAACTTATAAACCAAGACAGTACCGTATGCAGACCAGAGGGCAGAAGCTGAAAAAGAAAGGCGGACTTTATGGGTTGTATCTGTATTACTGTTACAGACTCGGTTATCTGCCCAAGTATAAGAAACAGAATAACGCAAGGCTTTATTATCTTTTGAAAGATGATTTGATGAAGCTCGATAAGATTACTGATGAAGTAAGGCTGCTCGGACGAGAAAATATTTCCACGGACGAACAGCTTTTTTCATATAAGACTTCCTTAGAGGAGCAGATGAAAAATCTGATTGCCGGAAGAACACATCTCCGAAAAAAGATAAGAACAAATATTGATGATGGTCAGCTTCAGGCGGCAAAAGATGAAATCGCTTCTATCAATGGAGAATTGAAAAAACTCCGACGGGAAGTAAAACTCTGCGAGGATATTGCGGAGAGGTCAAAGGTTATGGAAGAAAACCTTGAGCATATCGAAACAGAGGAACAAAAACAGCAGAGAAAGGAGAAATCACGCTATGAACAACGGTGGTGACGCAGCAGAGCAGGTCGTTAGGCTTTCGCTTGAAGGATTTGAAGTTGCTGCAAGATTAAGCGGTTCGGCGGCGAAGAATATCGCATTGCTTTTGGTATCGGTTCTGAAGCAGGAACAAAAGACGAAGGGTAAAGCAAGGCTTACCAATATGATTAAGTCAGGCAAGGAGCTGAAAGTCTTTTCCATTCCGCAAAAGGATTTGAAGAAGTTTACCGAACAGGCAAAACGCTATGGCGTTCTTTATTGTGTCCTCAGAGATAAGAACACAAAGGGAGAGAATGCTCCGGTAGATATTATCGCAAGAGCAGAGGACGCTTCTAAAATTCAGCGTATCGTTGAAAGATTTGAACTTGGCAAAGTGGATAAGGCTTCGATTGTCAGTGAAGCAGAGAAAGCTATCGCAGACCGTGAAGCGGTTGAAAAAGAAAAGCCGACTAAATCCAAGAGTGAAATCATTATGGAAGAAGCGGTCAGAAATCCAATGCAGAAAGAGGAGCGAGCAAACGCAAACCCCTCAGTCGCCAAAACAGACAAAAGCCCTCTGTCAAGGCAAAACTCAGAGCCGGTAGAAACGCAATCTGATAAGGGTGTTGCAAAGCCAGTGGAAAAGCCATCGGTCAAAGAGAAACTTGACCGTTACAAGGCACAGGCAAAACAGCAAAAAGAAGCAGAGCGTAAAGAGCCGGAGGTTAAGAAAGACGGCAAGAAGCCGCAGCAGAAAAACGGTCAGACGGTACACCGTCAGCCGAAGAAGAAACCCAAAACAAAAGAGAGGTAATTCACTATGACAAATGATTTCAAACCCGCAAAGGCTGGCGGTAATCAGCCGAGATTATCCAAAGAGGAGTATGCGGAAAAGAAGCGAGCAGAAAAAGAAAAGGTCTATCAGATGATTGACGACGCTGCCCGTGAGATTGTGAGTGACCCTGAGAAATTCAAGAGTTTTCTTGATACGCAGAGTCGAATGGACAGATATTCCGCAGCAAATGCTCTCCTTATTTACAGTCAGTATCCGCAGGCGACACAGCTTAAAGATTTTGATGATTGGGGTAAGGACAATGTGAAGATTACCAAAGGGGCAAAGAGTATTTCTATCCTTGAACCAGTGGAATACACAAGAGCAGATGGTTCTCCGGGTATTTCCTACAATGTCAAAAAGGTATTTGATGTTACGCAGACAAATGGAAGAAAAGCTCCGGCAGTGTCAGCAAACCGTGACCCGAAAGCACTTATCACGACAATGCTTGATGTATCTCCGGTGGAGGTTGCGGCAACCGATGAACTTCCGTATCCGAATATGGCAGCTTTCTATAATAATGAAAAGCAGACCTTGTATGTGAAGCGTAATGTGGGCGACAGCGTAGCAGTTGCTCAGTGTGTCGCTCAGGAACTTGGACACGCACAGCTTTCCATCAACAGCGAAAGTTACAGCCGCAGGGATATGGGCTTTCAGGCAGTGTGTATCGGATATATGATTTGCAAGAAGTATGGCGTAGATACACAGAATTTTGCAATTAACCGTATTCCGGAGGGACTGGCTTCCAAAGAGCCGAAAGAAATCCGTGCGGAGCTTTCCAAGACACGAAATGCAATGGCAGAAATTCACAGTCATATCTCTGATGAAATGTTCCGCAAGAAGCAGGAGCGTTCAAAGGACTATGAGAGATAACGGAGGGCAGATATGGAAAAAGAAAAACTCTACCACATTGCTTTGGACGATTACGAACACGGTGTTGTCATTCGCTCCTTAAACGATGAGAAAACAAAGTTGATGGAGGAAGGCAAGTCCGCAGACGCAGTAGACGACCTGCTTGTAAAAGTCGGAAATGCCCCATTGAAAAAGTTCAAAGTGATTGAAAGGAAACGCTCAGATGAAGCGAGATAATGACAGGCAGACTGCCATTATTTTATCCATTGTCGGTATCGTTCCGGTCATATGGCTGGCACTTCTGATTGCACCTTCCATAAGCGGAGGATTGCCGGAGATAGCAGCCAATCTTGCGACACTCTTTGATAATCCATTTTCCATAAAATTATGTGGGGACAGCCTGAAAACTGTCCTCATTTTACTTTTATGCTATGGAATGGGTATCGGGATTTATTTCTCAACAAGAAAGAATTACCGCAGACGAGAGGAACACGGTTCTGCCAAATGGGGCAATGTCAGAGCCATTGATAAAAAGTACCGACAAAAGCCGCTGTCAGAAAATAAGCTGATGACTCAGAATGTGTGCATTGGACTTAATGCCAAGAAGCACAGACGAAATCTGAATACGCTTGTGTGCGGTGGCTCCGGTGCAGGTAAGACAAGATTTTATGCAAAGCCTAATATTATGAACGCTGCAAGAAACAGCTATGTGATATTAGACCCGAAAGGGGAAATCCTGCGAGATACGGGACATCTTCTTGAGAAGAAAGGTTACGAAGTGCGTGTGCTTGATTTGATTTCAATGGAGAAAAGCCATTGTTACAATCCTTTTGTTTATTTGCAGAATGACAATGATGTGCAGAAGCTCGTAACCAATCTTTTTAAGAGTACCACTCCGAAAGGTTCACAGAGCAATGACCCATTTTGGGATACGGCAGCGTCAATGCTTCTGCTTGCACTTGTATTTTATCTGCATTATGAAGCACCGCCGGAAGAACAGAATTTTGCAATGGTAATGGAAATGCTCAGAGCCGGGGCGATTGAGGACGAGGACGACCCAAGTCCTTCTCCGCTTGATAATCTGTTTTCAGATTTGATGATAGATAATCCTGACCACATTGCTTTGAAGTATTACCACTCTTATCATTCCGGTTCTTCCAAAACATTAAAATCCATACAGATAACCCTTGCAGCAAGGCTTGAAAAGTTTAACTTGGAAAGTCTTGCTGCTCTTACTTCTGCCGATGAACTGGATTTGCAGTCACTCGGAGAGAAAAAGGTGGCACTGTTTGCACTGATACCGGATAACGACTCCAGTTTCAACTTCTTGGTATCCATTCTTTACACACAGCTCTTTCAGCAGTTGTTTTATGCAGCCGACCATATCCACGGCGGTTGTCTGCCGATGCCTGTTCATTTTATGATGGACGAATTTGCCAATGTTTCACTGCCGGACGACTTCGACAAGATACTGTCGGTTATGCGTTCCCGTGGGGTATCTGTAAGCATCATCTTACAGAACTTGGCACAGCTTAAAGCCTTGTTTGAAAAACAGTGGGAGAGCATTGTGGGTAACTGCGATGAATTTCTTTACCTTGGTGGAAATGAGCAGTCAACCCATAAATATGTGTCGGAGCTGTTGGGCAAGGAAACCATTGATACCAACACGTTCGGAAAGAGTACCGGAAGAAGCGGTAATTATTCCACCAACTATCAGATTAGCGGCAGAGAGTTACTTACCCCTGATGAGGTGCGTATGCTCGATAATCAGTACGCTATTTTGTTTATCCGTGGGGAAAGACCCATTATGGATTTCAAATATGACATTATGAAACACCCGAATGTGGCACTTACCACAGACGGAAAGGCGAGTCCTTATAAGCACGGAGAAGTCACAAAAGATATTGCTTCGATTGCCATTTGGGACATTGACCCTGCAACACTTCCTGAAAAGGAAATGGAAGAAACGAACTGGGAACTTCTTTCCGATGAGGAGATGGAAGCTCTGTTCATAAACAATCAAACAAATTAAATTTTGGAGGTATTCAACTATGACTATTTTTAAGAAAAAAGCAACTGACATTCAGGAAACAAAGAAACTGCCTATGACCGGAAAGGTTAAGAAAGGCTTCCGTGCTTACTGCACAATGGTCATTGTCGGTGCGTTGGCACTTGGAATGACAACGACTGCATTTGCAGCGAATGACCCGCTTACCGTAGTCAATAATCTGTCCGACTTTATCTTCGGACTTATCCGTGCCATCGGTATGATTTTGCTTGGCTTTGGTATCGTGCAGGTCGGTCTTTCACTCAAATCTCACGACCCTTCTCAGAGAGCCAATGGCTTCCTGACTCTTGCGGGCGGTGTCATTATCACTTTTGCGAAAGAAATCCTTACTCTTATCACAGGCTAAGATAAGAGTTACACAGTTATCGAGGGGTGTGCCAAGTTAAGGTACACCCCTTAATTGTAAGGAGGTGCTTTGAATGAGTGATAACTGGGTAGTTCAAAATCTTGAAAATGCCCTTGAAACTTGGAATGAAAAACTGTCGGAAATATGGACGCTCATCACAACTACACCGCAGAACTTTAAGGGCGGGAATATCTGGAAGGTTATCGTTGACATCAACGGTGCAGTTCAGGCTATCGGGCTTGCCTTGCTTGTATTGTTTTTCGTGATAGGTATGGTAAAGACCTGCGGAAGTTTTACAGATGTGAAGAAACCGGAACACGCACTGAAACTCTTTGTCCGTTTTGCACTGGCGAAAGGTGTCATCACATACGGAATGGAGCTTATGCTTGCACTATTTAATATTGTGCAGGGTACGATTTCAACCATTATGAATGCTGCCGGATTTGGAACTCCGGAACAGACGACCTTGCCCGCAGAGATGGTAACGACCATAGAGGATTGCGGATTTTTTGAGAGTATCCCTTTGTGGGCGGTAACGCTTATCGGAGGATTATTTATCACGGTGCTGTCGTTCATTCTGATAATGACGGTGTACGGAAGATTTTTCAAGTTGTATATGTACACAGCACTTGCACCGATACCGCTTTCCACATTTGCAGGAGAACCGACACAGAATGTCGGCAAGAGTTTTATCAAGAGCTATTGTGCAGTTCTGCTTGAAGGGGCAGTCATCGTACTTGCTTGTATTATTTTCTCCGTATTTGCTTCATCGCCACCAGTAGTGAATCCTGACGCAGCAGCAGTTACGCAGGTGTGGGCATATATCGGGGAATTGGTATTTAATATGCTCGTTCTTGTCGGTGCAGTGAAAATGTCTGACCGTATTATCCGAGAGATGATGGGACTTTAAGGAGAGATTTTGAGATGAACCAAAGAGATTGTAAGAAATGTGTTTACTATGGCGGTAAACGGAAAGGCAAAGTCTTTTGCCTGAATGATAAATGCGTGAGGGAGAAAGACCGAAACCGCAGGAAAGGAAACAGATATGGAAGTAAAAATTAACCGAGAAATCAGAAATTATACAGAGTCAATGTTTTTTGGACTGTCGCTCAGACAGTTCATTTTTTCTGTTCTCGCTTGTGGCGTTGCGGTAGGACTGTATTTCTTGCTCAGACCGTATGTTGGCACGGAAACCGTATCGTGGGTGTGCATTTTGGGTGCTGCTCCGTTTGCGGCACTTGGCTTTGTGAAGTACAACGGTATGACCGCAGAGAAAGCAATCTATGCGTGGATAAAATCGGAGTTTTTAATGCCGAAGAAGCTGGTATTTCACTCCACCAATGTTTATTACGAACTGATGAAGCCAAGCATTGAACAGAAGCAGAAGGAGGTATTGAAGTCAAATGATTAAGACTCTTACAAATTTGTTTAAGCAGGATAAAGAAAAATTTGTTGTACCGAAAGGGGTGCAGGACGTGATTCCCGTGGCAGCTATCTTTGATGATGGCATTTTCAAAGTGGGAAAGGATAAATATTCAAAGACCTACCGCTTTACGGATATTAACTATGCAGTGGCGAGCCGTGAGGATAAGGAAGCGATGTTCCTTGAATATTCCGAACTTCTGAACTCTCTTGACAGTGGTGCAACGACAAAAATCACAATCAATAATCGTCGGCTCAACAGACTGGATTTTGAGCAGACAATTCTTATTCCGACAACCGGAGATAATCTGGACGAATATCGAGAGGAATACAATAAAATGCTTCTTGATAAGGCAACGGGTGCAAACTCCATTGTTCAGGATAAGTATATTACCATTTCCATCAACAAAAAGAGTGTGGAGGACGCAAGAACTTATTTTGCCCGTGTCGGTGCAGATTTGATTGCTCACTTCGGCAGGCTTGGAAGTAAGTGTGTGGAACTGGAAACAGACGAAAGACTTCGTATTTTCCACGACTTCTATCGTGTGGGAGAAGAAAGTTCTTTTCACTTTGATATTAAGGAAACAAGAAAAAAGGGACACGATTTTAAGGATTATATCTGCCCCGACACAATGGAATTTGAAAAGGACTATTTCAAGATGGGAAACCGTTATGGAAGAGTCCTTTTTCTTCGTGAATATGCGTCCTATATCAAAGACAGTATGGTGGCGGAACTTACGGATATGAACAGAAATCTGATGATGTCCATTGATATTGTTCCCGTTCCAACTGATGAAGCAGTAAAGGAAGCAGAGAACCGTCTGCTTGGTGTGGAAACCAATATCACAAACTGGCAGCGTAGGCAGAATGCCAATAACAACTTCTCTGCAACTGTTCCGTATGATATGGAGCAGCAGAAGAAAGAAATGAAAGAGTTCCTCGATGACCTTACGACCCGTGACCAAAGAATGATGTTCGCTGTTATCACAATGGTTATTACAGCAGACAGTAAGGAACAGCTTGAGAATGATACGGAAGCGTTGCTTACCACAGCAAGAAAACATCTTTGCCAGTTTGCAACACTGAGATTTCAGCAGGTAGATGGACTCAATACGGTAATGCCGTTTGGAACAAGAAAGATTGATGCGTTCAGAACACTTACAACAGAGAGCCTTTCGGTATTTATCCCATTCAGGGTGCAGGATATTTTCCACGAGAACGGTATCTATTACGGTCAGAATGTTATCAGCAAAAATATGATTATCGCAGACCGTAAGCAGCTTTTGAATGGTAACTCCTTTATTCTCGGTGTATCTGGTGGCGGTAAGTCATTTGCGGCAAAGGGAGAAATCATCAATCAGGTGCTTTCTTCAGATGCGGATATTATCATCATCGACCCTGAACGAGAGTATTCACAGCTTGTCAATGCGATGGGCGGAGAAGTAATCAATATTTCTGCTACTTCCGACAATCACATCAATGCAATGGATATGAATAAGGATTACGGCGACGGTGCAAACCCTGTCATTTTGAAATCTGAGTTTATTATGTCCCTTTGTGAACAGCTCATCGGCGGAACAAATCTCGGAGCAAAGCAGAAGTCTATCATTGACCGTTGCACGGCAAGCGTGTACCGCAGTTATCAGCAGAATGACTATCAGGGACATATACCGACCTTGCAGGATTTCAGGGCAGAACTTTTGCAGCAGGACGAACCGGAAGCAAAGGAACTGGCACTTGCTATTGAGCTTTTTACGCATGGTTCTCTGAACACTTTTGCAAAGCAGACGAATGTGGATACCAATAATCGCCTTATCTGCTATGACATTCTTGATTTGGGTAAACAGCTTATGCCGATTGGTATGCTTGTTGTCCTTGACTCTATCCTGAACCGTATCACACAGAACCGTGCAAAGGGTAAGAATACCTTTATCTTCATTGATGAGATTTATCTTCTGTTCCAGCACGAATACTCTGCAAACTTCCTCTTTACCTTGTGGAAGCGTGTGAGAAAATACGGTGCATACGCAAGTGGAATCACTCAGAATGTCGATGACCTTTTGCAGAGCCACACAGCGAGAACAATGCTTGCAAACTCAGAGTTTATCATTATGCTGAATCAGGCTTCCACAGATAGGCTTGAGCTTGCAAAACTTCTGAATATTTCCGACCTTCAGATGTCCTATATCACGAACGTGGAAGCAGGACACGGACTTATCAAGGTGGGAAGTTCGCTTGTACCGTTTGCAAACAAATTCCCTAAGAACACGAAACTTTATAAACTGATGACGACCAAGCCGGGCGAAGCGTAAGGAGGGATTTACAATGTCTAAAATTCAATTTCGCAATGCTGCACACAGAGATTTTGTATTGGAAAATCTGGATAAGTGCAAAGTCAACGACTGCTATCACAGAGCATTTTTCTATGTGATGGGTATTTCAGAAGAAACGAGAATGAACATCGGAAAGATGTTTGATTTTAAGAGGGACTGCATCATACCGGAAGGTATGCACGGCGGTTGGCAGACAAGTGGCACAGTCAAGGTCTGCCACCTTGCCTTTAATCTCTGGAATGGATTTACGGAAGAAGGCAGGGAAAATCTCTATACACCGGAGGAACTGTTCTGTTGCGGATATGCTCCGTATTTTATGGAGGGTATCAAGTTGAGGTATCCGGAGTATTGCAGAGATTTGACTCCACCTAAGAGAAACGATATGGAAAGGTAAGAGAAAATGAGCAGAAAAATCTATATTATTATTGCGATGGTGTTTACGGTAGTGTTGTCTGTAAGCACCTTCTTTATTATCCGTAATCACATTGACTCTGCCAAGCAGAATGAAGTCTATGATAACCTTGCGGAGATTGTGGAGGACGAGCCGCCAAAGGAAAATGAGGGCGTGACGTTTTCGGAAGATAAGGACTATCTTGCGGAATATCTTGAACTCTATCGGCAGAATGAGGATATGGTGGGTTGGATAAAGGTTGAGGATACCAATATCAACTATCCGGTCGTGCAGTCTGTAAATGAGCCGAACTTCTACCTGAAGCACAAGTTTGATAAGACCTATTCCGCTTATGGCTGTCCATATGTGCAGGAAAATTGTGATGTGCAGAAACCTTCAGACAACATCATTATATACGGACACCATATGAATGACGGCTCGATGTTTACGGGACTGATGAAGTACAGAAACAAGAGCTTTTGGGAAGGTCATAAGACGATTACCTTTGATACACTGACGGACAGACACCAGTATGAAGTGATTGCAGTCTTTAAGACAGTCGTTTATACAGACAGCTCCGATAGCTTTAAGTATTATGAGTTTACGGACGCAGAAAATGCGGCAGAGTTTGATGCGTATGTTGCTAAGTGCAAGGAACTTTCTTTGTATGATACCGGAGTATCGGCAGAGTATGGCGACAAGCTGATTTCTCTTTCTACTTGTGAATATTCAAGAAACAATGGCAGGCTTGTTGTTGTCGCTAAGAGAGTGGATTAAACCCCACTCTCTATTATTTTTCGAGAAAGGAGGAAACCGATGGCTGATATAAAAACAAGAGATACAAGCAAAGGTACAATCAAGACCATAAATAAGGCAGCAGTTGCCACGGAGCGAATGAAGAAAGCCTATGTGATGACGAAAGATAAGGCAGAACATTCCACCAATGCTTCGGAAAATTCCGCAGAGGAATATGCTTCCGATAAAATCGAAGCGGCAACGGATAGGACTGTTCACGAAACTGCATACCGTGCAGATAAAGTCAGCAGATGGGGTGTGCGTGAAACAAGACAGAATTATCAGAAAGCCAAAACGGGAATTGAGAATTTCAAGACCAAGCGTGCAGAGAAACAGCTTCAGAAACAATCGGTCAATCCTGTCGGAAAACAGAGCATCCGAACTCTGGAGCGTACGGAGAAAACAATTAAACAGTCTGCAAGGTCGGCAGGAAATACGACAGTCAAGACCGTATCGAAAGGTGCAACCAATACTGTTCAAAGGTCGGTCAAGACCGCAGAACAAACGGCAAAGACTTCTATTAAGACCACCAAAGAAGCTGCCATTATAGCACAGAAAACAGCAAAAACAACAGCCAAAGCAACACAGAAAGCGGCTCAGACGGCAAAGAAAGCGGCGAAAGCCACAGCAGATACCGTCAAAGCCACAGCGAAAGCTACTGTTGCGACAGTTAAAGCGATTATTGCAGGGACAAAAGCACTTGTAGCAGCAATCGCCGCAGGCGGTTGGATAGCGGTTCTGATTATTATGATTGTCGTGCTGTTTGGTGCTGCCGTAGCAATGTTTGGAGGAGGAAGTGACAGTAATTCCTATACTCCGGTAAGTGCAGAGGTAGAAGCCTATGAACCCATCATACAGAAGTATGCCAAAGAGTACGGCATTCCTGAGTATGTAGAACTTATCAAGGCGGTTATGATGCAGGAAAGCGGTGGCAGAGGACTTGACCCTATGCAGGCAGCAGAGGGAAGTTTCAATACAAGGTATCCGCACGAACCTAATGGAATTAAAGACCCTGAATATTCTATCCAGTGTGGAGTTCAGGAATTGAAAGCGGCTCTTACTTCGGCAGAAGTGGAAAGTCCGATAGATATGGAGCATATCAAACTTGCCTTGCAAGGCTACAACTTCGGTAATGGGTATATTTCTTGGGCAAAAACGAATTACGGCGGTTATTCTTATGCCAATGCAGTGGAGTTTTCCACTCAGCAGGCACAAAGGCTTGGTTGGGACAGTTATGGAGATACCCAATATCCGGCTCACGTTCTGAGGTACTATCCGTATGGGCGAGCCTTTACTGCCGGAGGTAATCAGGCGATTGTTGAGGTTGCCTTGACACAGCTAGGCAATCAGGGCGGACAACCTTACTGGAGTTGGTACGGCTTTAACAGTCGAGTGGAATGGTGTGCCTGCTTCGTATCTTGGTGTGCTGACCAATGCGGGTATATTGAAAGCGGACTTGTTCCGAAATTTGCAGGTTGCGTGGATGGTGCAAACTGGTTTAAGTCAAATGGAAAATGGCAAGACCGCACTTATGAACCAAAGACAGGAGATATTATCTTCTTCGATTGGGAGGGCGACGGTACAACAGACCACGTTGGTATCGTAGAGAAATGCGAGAATGGCACAGTTTATACCGTAGAGGGCAACTCAGGCGACGCCTGCAAGCAAAGACAGTACGCAGTCGGAAGCAGCAATATCTATGGATACGGTATTCCGGCATATTAAAAATTCCAGACGGTGTCTGGAAAATTGAAAAGATGGCTGCTCAGTTGAGTAGCCATCGGGTACATTATGAGAAATCAGTTGTTTCTCTGTTATTCAGGAAAATATGGTGTGTGTGATAAGTGAAGCTGAAAAGCATATCGGCATTTTCTTTACTGCCGTCTAAAAAGGAAATATCATCGGCAAGGATAAAAAGAATTGCTAACAGCTTCTTGATATATCCAGTGTAGCAGGCATAATCTACATAGATGTTGGCGATATATCCCTCGGCAAATTTTATCAGGTCAGCGTCAATTTCAAAGCTATTGGATAGTTCGTAAACGGTTTTGATAAATTTATCCTTGTCAGCAATTCGCTCTTTACTTGGAACACTTCTGCGGTTCTTCTGTATAAATTTTAAAAAATCATCAGCTTCCGTAAAGTCGGGAGTGACTGAGCTGTCAGTTCCCAAATCTGTTTTGTAATCCTCAAATTTCTCTTTTTCAAACCGATTACTGAATATTATCTTTTGTTCGTCCATTCCTTTTACCCCTAAGTTTATTCTATGGAGATTGTTTAACTTGGCTCTTGGGTTGTGATTTGTCTTTCGCCATTAACAATCGTGAATTACTACTTTTATAGTATAACATAAAAATAGTTGGGAATCATCACTAATAGTTGGTTTGACTTCCTTTGGGTGCGTGTGATTTGAAATCGACTTAACCTATACTATTAGTTATGGAAACACACTAAGGGAGGTGATGTGATGAAGCTCGATACAATCGGCAAGAATATAAGAAAGTTCCGACTTGCAAGGAAATTACGCCAAGAAGATTTGGCTGAGAAAACAGATTTGACAACAAATTATATTGGTATGGTTGAGCGTGGAGAGAAAATTCCGTCACTCGAAACTTTCATAAAGATAGTAAATGCTTTAGGTGTATCATCGGATATGGTTCTTACAGATGTTCTGGAAACGGGATATACAGTCAAGAACTCAATGCTGAATGAGAAGCTTGAAAAACTTGTTCCTGAAGATAGAAACAGAATTTATGAAGTCATAGATACACTTGTGAAGCAGTCAAAGCAAATACTTCCATAAAACACAGAAGTTCGTCCTAATCGACGAGCTTTCTTTTTTTCAGTATAAAAAATTTCTGCTATCGACAAATTTTTCGGGACTTCGACAGAGAGAATATGCTATAACAACAACTGTCAGTGATAGACACATACTAATAGACATAGGAGGAAGTAGAAGTGAACGACATTTTCAGACAAATAGCGAAAGAAAATGGAACAACCGAAAAAGCAGTAAAAGAGGAAATGCAGTTTGCCATTCGGGAAGCAATGAAAAGTGCTGAACCGGAAGCAATAGCTTTTTGGAAAGCAGTTGCACCGGACGGAAAAGAGCCGCCGATAGAAAAGGTCATAGCAATGATTGCATTGAATGTTAATAATAGAATGTATAATTGAGGTGCTTCGGCATCTCATTTTTATTATTCTTTAGAAGAGTTGCATTAGATGTTTGCAAAAAGTGACACCTTAGTGTCTGAAAGGTTACATTTCTGTCTGAAATCTTGAAATGCCTGAAAATTTAATATATAATGTTAAATGGTTAACTGTAACGAAGAAGAATTATAAGATGAAGAGGTGTTACTGATGAAGATATGCTATAACAAACTTCAAAAACTTATGATTGATAATCAAATGAAAAGACAAGATTTAATGCGTGCAGCCGAAATCACATCATACACTGCAACGAAGATAAATAAGAATGAGTCGGTATCTCTTGAAGTACTGATGAGGATATGTAAAGTGTTCCATTGCGATATTGGAGATATATGTGAAGTTATATTAGACGCAGCACAAGCATTCCGGTCTTGCCGCCGCAGAGCGCATCAAAAAGGCTTTTCCGCAAATCAAAATCGTTGTGGCTACCTCGCTTGTTGATCCGCAGGTATTGGAACGAGCCAAAATGGGCGCCGCCGACAGCCTGTGGTATAAGGATCACGGCACGGAGGAACTGATGAGCTTGGTAAAGCGCACCCTGGCAGGGGAAAAGGTCTTCCCCGATATTGCTCCGGCCATTGAAATGGAGGGTACGATGTCCGATGCCTTCTCGCCCCGGCAGTTAGACATCCTGCGCCTGTATATAAAGGGCTTCACCTATCAGGAAATCGCTGACAAGCTGGGTATCTCCAAAAACGGCGTTCGCTGGAACCTGGATGATATGGTGGAAAAGGGCGGCTTTGAAAGCAGAGAATCGCTGGTCGCAACCGCCATTGAAAACAAGCTCATGGTAACCACATTAAAAGACGAATAAGAGAAATTGAACCCCTTGGCTGTATGGTCAAGGGGTTTTTTGCACCTAAAAGGCAAAAAAATTTTGAAAAAATCGAAATTTTCCTTCTGTTACTGGCACAAGTGCCAGTGACAAGCACCAAAAAATCCGTACAATAGATACTGTAAAATTAGAGATACTGTAAAATTAGGGTTGTGCTTTTAGAAGGTGGTGATGTATGATGAAAAAAATCGTTCTGGACTTTCAGAGCGATATCCATGCGCACACCATGGAGCGAATGCTGATGCAAAAATTGGACGATTGCCAAGTTGTGATTTCCGAGTCGCCGGACGCAACCGCCGAGTGGTGCAAAACGCATCGACCGGATGTGCTTTTAATGGAGGTCAAGGCGTATTCGCCCTGGATGTTCAAAGAAAGAATGGCAATCCGTGACAAGGTAAAACGGAACACGGAAAACTGCCGGGTCATTCTCTTTGTGGATGACGACACAGACGGAGAGTTGACCGAAAAGGTACGGCAGGCAAAGCGCGAGGGTCTGATAGACGCTTTTCTCTTCGGCTCGGTGTCCGAAAACTACTTTGCTTCGGTGATCGACAGCGTTTAAATCACAAGGTGATGGACAACAGCACTGAGCGCAGTATACAAGACGGAGGTCTTGGTTTTGGTCCAAACCGGGAGTAGCACTCCTGCATGAGCGTGTCAATGCCCGTCAGGTTCTTCTCCCAAAAGCGCTCGGCAATGTCCAATAGCCTATCCGGCAATTCTGCCGGGTTGGCATAGTGGTTGCGCAACTGCTCAACCACAAAATTCTGGTAGGCCACATGGCCGCCAGGATAAATCGGTAACATCGAAGTCGCCCCCTGTTCGCAAAAGTCATTTCTGTAAACAAGGGCGCGAAGCGCCTCGTTTTTCGAGCCGTTTGTAAAGCTCTTTTTGCAAAAAAAGTGGGTGATTTCGATAAAAAAGGAACCTCCAAACCCAGTGTTTTCAATGGGCTGGAGATTCCGAGAGTCTATATACTTTTTAAGGAGGAAGGAATCATGAAAAAGCAATGGCTCAGCATTGTACTGGTGCTCTGTATGGTGCTATGCATGGCGCCCGCAACGGCGCTTGCAGCGGAGGGTGAAACGGGTACGCTGAAGATTACCGTGGATCTAAGCGGACTGTATGATGGGGTCGATGCAGGAGGCAAGACATTTAGCTTTGAGATTCTCCGCAAATACGCTACTTATGGCCACTATAAAAATGCGGACATTACCATTAAGTCGGGCGAAACAGCGGGCACAGTGGATGTGCCAGTCGAGGAAGGAAAATATGTCGTAAAGCAAATCAGTCATGCTACGATAGACGGATATGATTGGGAGAATGCGTCCCATCAACCCGGCACCATAGCTGAAAGCACGGAGCAGGAAGTGTTTGCAGGCAAGACGAAGTCGGTTACCGTACATAACTTTTACAAAATAGCGGTAACAAAGGAGATCACGGAGCTGCCGATCGAGATCGACGGATATGCGCTGAATGCAAAGGCGGGCGACATCAAGGCTTCAACAGATCAGATGCGCGTTGATATCCATAAGGTTACCATCAAGCAGCGTAATGCAAGCGGCGGCTGGGATGATCTGGCATCTGACGCCACGATTCAGGCAAATACGCAGTATGCGGTAGAAATCTTTGTTAACGCAAAACCGGAGTATACCTACACCGAGCTTACAAAGGATAAGGTGACCGTAAACGGGGAAACGGCAAGCGAATTCGAGAAGAATCCATCGACTCAACCTGGCGTCGATATGCGGGTATTCCACGAGCTTGAGGTGCTGAAGGTCGTCAAGACGGTGGAGCGCATTGAGATCACAACACCGCCCACCAAGACCGAGTACAAGGCCGGTGAGGATTTTGACCCGACGGGCATGGTGGTCAAGGCGGTTTACGACGACAACAGCAAGGCTGACCTCACCGCGAAAGACTATACGATTTTCCATGGTGACAAGCTTAGGGAGGGGCAGACGTATGTGACGATCCAGTATAACGATGGCAGCGGCAATAGCGATATCAAGGTCAGGCAGTCCATCATCGTGGGGCCGTATGTGGGAGACCATCAGCATACCTACGACGACAGCCCGTGGTACCAGGATGCGACGAGCCATTGGCATCAGTGCACCGACAAGGACTGCCCGAATCCGAGCGGCAGCACAAAGGATCAGGCGCGCCACACCTTCGTGTGGAAGGTAGACAAGGCGGCCACCAGAACCCAGACCGGATTGAAGCACGAGGAGTGCACCGTCTGCCACTTTACGCGCAATGAGAATACGGAGATCCCCGTGCTGTCCGGCCACAGCCCGGCCACCAAGCCGGACAGCGGCGCGGAGAACACCGCTATTACATCCGCCAAGACCGGTGATGCGGGTATCGCGCTGTATGCAGGGCTGTCCCTGCTGGCGCTGAGCGGCAGCGGCTGGGCCGTTGGCAAAAAGCGCAGAGGAGAGAAGTAAAATTTACATTCTGTGGGCGGCAGGGATCGTTTCGCCCTGCCGCCTGCAGAGATGGCGCTTGCGCTTTGACGGCGCAAGCAGACGGAACGCCGTATTCCACGGTATTTTTTCACGAAAAGGTGAGGCTCGAACATGAAAAAAAGAATCGTCTTATGCCTGTTGGTGCTGGCCCTTCCGGAGCAGGACATTCTGGTGGACTACCGGGACTATTTCAGTGAGGAAGAACTGGCGGCGTTTATCCCCGCCTTTCGTGAGGAGGGGATGATCGGTGGACGGCAGGCGATCCTGCCCCTTGCCAAATCCACGGAGGTGCTGTTTGTCAACCGGACGCTATTTGACCGGTGGGCAGCCCAGTCCGGCGCAAGCTATGACGATCTTGCGACATGGGAGGGCGTTTACGCGCTGGCAGAGCGGTACGCCGCGGATACCGGCAAATGCTTCTTTGTCCACGACTACCACTTCAATTATTTTCAGGTGGGCGTGGAGTCTCTGGGCGAGGACTTTTTTCAGAATGACGGCGTCAGGTTTGGTCCCGGATTCGAACGGGCCTGGGAGCCGTATGCCCGGGCAGGTCTGACGGGCGGTTTGTGGCTGTACGACGGGTACTCCACGGAACCGCTTCGCACCGGAGATGTGGTGGTATCTGTGGCATCTTCCGCCAGCGTGCTTTACTATTCCGACACGGTGACGTATCCGGACAACACCTCGGAAAAGGTGACGATCACTTCCATGCCCTGCCCGGTGTTTGAAGGGGGCGAGAAGCTGGTGATGCAGCGCGGTGTGGGAATGTGCACCGTGAAGTCCACCCCGGAACGGGAGAGGGCGTGTATTACATTCCTGAAATGGCTGACTGAGCCGACATGCAACGTGGAATTCGTGACCAGCCTGGGCTATATGCCGGTGACGCAGGAGGCATTTGAGAACTATCTGCCCGGCGCCGTGGAAAAACTGAGCGACCCGATGTATGTGTCGCTGTACGAGACATATCTGCAAACGCAGGAGGCATATACCTTCTACTACCCGCCCCAGATGGAAAATTATCTGGATCTGGAGACGCGGTTTGAAAATCTGGCGCGGCTGAAGCTGACGGCGGGCCGGACACAGTATCTGGAGGGCGGCAATACGCCGGACGCCCTGATCTGGGAGACTTTGGACAGTTTTAAGCTGGATTACGGCACATGAAAGAGGAAAGCACATGCGATCAATTCGGAATGCGATTCACAATCCATATGCAGCCAGCCACAGTATGGGTGTGCGGCTGCTGCTGTATTGGTTCACAATGGCGCTGCTGCTGGTGGCGGCCATCCTGTCTATCCTGATGGCCACGGGCGTGCTGTCCCATCCTGCACGGCAGCTGGCCAGCGCCCTGGACATTCAGCAGAGAAATACATATGCAGCATTGGATGCGCAGATGGATGAGCTGACGGGGCATGGCGTGGCCATGTCGGAAAAGCTGGGCCGGGAGCTGGATGCTTTTCTCGCGGCCAAGGGCATTCCTTTTGACGCGCTCAACGACGATCCGAAAACCATCGCGGAATTGGAAAAGAGACTATACACGCCGCTGAGCACTACGCTGAGCGCCGCCTCGTGCAGTGGAATCTTCTTCTGCCTGAACGTGACCGCCAACACGGCGCTGCCCAATGCGGACGCGCTCAGGGCGGGACTGTATCTGCGCTATTCCGGGCTTCAGCCCACGGTGGCGTCGGAGCAGGATGTGATCTGCTTCCGAAACCGAGCATATAGTGTGCTTCCGCGGTATGGCGGAGGTTGCAAGGCGGGAGCAGGTACAGATGCATAACCGCTGGAATCCGGAACTGAATACCGCGCTGATTCCCGGCAGTAATAAGGTTGCCACCAGTCAGGTTGAGCGTCTGGCAGAGGGCAGCCTGTGGACAAAACGCACAGAGCTGCTGGATACATGGGAGCATGTGATGCTGCTGTGCGTACCGATTCTGGACGGCAGCGGCACTGTGCGTGGGCTTTGCGGTATGGAGATCAGCGACCTCTATTTTAGCCTTTCCCACGACACTGTGTCCAGCAGCTATGGCAATATGCTGACCCTGCTGGCGCCGATTGACGGCGACACTCTCAATCTGTCGGGGACTATGCTGGGCGCTACCAACGGCTCGCGCCTGACGGCCGAGGGGACACTGCATATCAAGCCGGGGAAATACTATACCATCTATACCGATGGCAAGGAGTCCTATCTGGGGCGGCACCGGCTGCTGGATGCCGTTACCTCGGACGGCATTCCGCTTGCCGCGGTGACGCTTGTAACGGCCAACACCTTCCGCAGCTATGAGCGCGGGGCACAGTTCGCGTGGTTTTTGGGTTCGGTGCTCTTTTTGCTGGCGATGCTGGTTGCGGCAACCGTGCTGTCCCGCCGCTTTGTCAAACCAATCAATGAAAGTCTTGCGGCGGTCAGGGGCAATCCAACGGAGGTGGTGGCATCCGGTATTTCGGAGATTGACGAGCTGCTGACCATGATCCGGGAGCGGCCGGTGGGTGCGCTGCCACCTGATGTGGAGGCGCGGCTGCGCGGCTTCACGGAGAGAGCAAATACGCTGACTGGTACGGAACGCACCATCCTGCAATACTATATGGACGGTTATACCGTCAAGGATATTCCCGAGTTGGCACGCATCAGCGCCAGTACTGTAAAGACTCATAACCGCAATCTGTACCGAAAGCTGGGGGTGGATTCGTTCGATGAGCTGAAGGTATATATTGAGCTGTTTGCCAGCTGCGGCCGCAGCGGTGAACTGCTGAACAGATCATAAAGATGATGAACAGAGTGCACAAACTGATGCGATTCGGATTGTGCACTCTGTCTACGCCTAAGGGTGATTTTGGCGGTTGCAGGTAAAATTCACCCTTAGGGTAATAGACATTTTAAGTAAAAATTGCTAAAAAGTATATATACCTGTATATATACTTCGGACATAAGAACGGCAGAAAAGAAACGGCGATGTAGGCAAGGAGGGGACCGAAATGCGCCGCATCATTAAAGCATCCATGGAGGATATATCTTCTATGGAGAGGTTTCAGTTTTCATTGCGCTGCGCTGTATGCGGCTCCCTCTGGGAAAGCCAGCCGGTACGCTTTTCCAAGGCGGGAATGCAGCCGGAGAGCGAGGGAAAGCGCGTGATTTTTCAGGCGCTGTACCAGCGTGAACGGGAGGATGCCTTTGAGCGGGCCGCAACGGAGGCAATGGAGTATTTCAGCCTGTGCCCGATCTGCAAGCGGCTGGTTTGTGA
>ERZ779889.1705-NODE-1705-length-20652-cov-3.615090_pt1 | contig 20652 bp, 20 predicted proteins | sample MGYA00511030_ERZ779889 | MGnify/ENA primary metagenome ERZ779889 (study PRJEB29588, sample SAMEA2160616) | human gut metagenome | biome: human gut; feature: human-associated habitat; material: faeces | place: Denmark | collected 2008/2010 ...
TTCGGCGTGGCCCTCTTCCGGGGCATCGGCTTCGGGACGATGTTCCCGGCGTTCAACACGCTGTTTGTCAACCTGGCTCCCAACAAGCAGCGTGGCACGGCCACCTCGACCTACCTGACGTCGTGGGACGTAGGCATAGGCTTGGGCATGGTGGCAGGCGGATACATCGCCCATGTGAGCAGTTTCCAGTATGCCTACCTGTTTGGCGCTGTGCTGACCATCCTGTCATGCTTGTATTTCCGCTTTAAAGTCACACCTCATTTCAACCGTAACAAAGTCCGATGAAGAAACAAGAACTATACGACCACATAATGGCCTATTTCAAAGAAGCCATACCCGTGGCAGAGACGGAACTGCATTACAACAACCCCTACGAATTGCTCGTGGCCGTCATCCTGTCGGCACAGTGCACCGACAAACGGGTGAACATGATTACCCCGGCTCTATTCGAAGCCTACCCCACTCCGGAAGTGTTGGCCTCAGCCACGCCGGAAGCCGTGTTCGAATACGTGCGCAGTGTGTCCTATCCCAACAACAAGGCCAAGCATCTCGTGGGCATGGCCCGAATGTTGGTAAACGACTTTCACGGGCAAGTGCCCGACAACTTGGACGACCTGGTGAAACTTCCCGGTGTGGGACGTAAGACGGCCAACGTCATCCAAGCCGTGGTGTTCAACAAAGCCACTATGGCCGTAGACACCCACGTGTTCCGTGTAAGCCACCGTCTCGGCCTGGTGGGCGACCGCTGCACCACGCCTTTGAGTGTAGAAAAAGAATTGACCAAGAACATCCCACCCGAAACCATTCCTACAGCCCACCACTGGCTCATCCTGCACGGACGCTACACCTGCACGGCCCGTAACCCGAAGTGTGAACAATGTGGCTTGCGATTGCTATGCAAGCATTACAAAAAGGAACATAAGCTACGTCCTGTACAAGAAACTGAAACCCAGACAGGGGTGTAGACCCACAATTATATAAGGTGAAAGACACGATGAATGCATAAAATACATAACTTTGTGCTCGCAAACATATTTAGGCATTAATTCATCATACATATAAAAACGAAAACACTATGCAAACTATTGACAACTTCAATTTTGCCGGTAAAAAGGCATTTGTTCGTGTAGACTTCAATGTCCCCTTGGACGAGAATTTCCAAATCACTGACGATACCCGTATCCGTGCTGCCATGCCTACGTTGAAAAAAATCATAGCCGATGGCGGCATCCTGATTATCGCTTCTCATATGGGACGTCCTAAGAAGAACCCCGATCCCAAATATTCTTTGAAACATATCCTTTCACACGTGTCTGAGCTGCTGGGCGTAGACGTTAAGTTTGCAGAAGACTGCCAAAAAGCACAAGACCTCGTGGCATCGTTGAAACCGGGCGAGGCCGTATTGCTCGAAAACCTGCGTTTCTATGCCGAAGAAGAGGGCAAACCCCGCGGCTTGGCAGAAGACGCATCTGACGAAGAAAAGAAAGCAGCCAAGAAAGCAGTGAAAGAAAGCCAGAAAGAATTTACCAAAGTGCTGGCTTCGTATGCAGACTGCTACGTGAACGATGCTTTCGGTACGGCTCACCGTGCACACGCTTCTACAGCTCTCATCGCCGAATATTTCGACGCCGACCACAAAATGTTCGGCTACTTGATGGAGAAAGAAGTAAAAGCCGTAGACCGTGTGATGAACGACATCAAACGCCCGTTCACTGCCATCATGGGTGGCTCGAAAGTCTCTACCAAGATTGAAATCATCGAAAACTTGCTGACCAAAGTTGACAACCTTATCCTGGCTGGTGGAATGACCTACACATTCATGAAAGCTCAAGGCGGTAAGATTGGTACTTCCATCTGTGAAGAAGACAAACTCGACCTGGCTCTCGACATCATGAAGAAAGCAAAAGACAACAACGTCAACCTGGTATTGGCCGTTGACTCCAAAATCGGTGATGCCTTCTCCAACGATGCCAACACCCAAATCGTTCCGTCAAACGACATCCCCGACGGATGGGAAGGCATGGACATAGGTCCTGCTTCTGAAGAGCTGTTTGCCAATGTCATCAAAGGTTCGAAGACCATCCTTTGGAACGGCCCGACCGGTGTGTTTGAATTCGACAACTTCTCTCACGGCTCACGTGCGGTAGGCGAAGCCATTGTAGAAGCTACAAAGAACGGCGCTTTCTCACTCGTAGGTGGAGGCGACTCTGTGGCTTGTGTCAACAAGTTCGGCTTGGCTGGTGGCGTATCTTACGTGTCGACCGGTGGAGGTGCTTTGCTGGAAGCCATTGAAGGCAAAGTGTTGCCGGGCATCGCAGCCATTAAAGGCTAAATCGTCATTCATATAAACTAGAGGAAAAAGACCATCTCCCCGAAGGACTGGTCTTTTTCTTTTATCCATCATCTGCATCCATGAAACAGAACATCATAACTACATTTGGCTTCTGCCTGTTGCTCACAGTTTTTTCTTCATGCGGATTGTTTCAGAAAAAACAGCCTGCCCCTGTGACGCCCGACCTCACCATCGGCTACTTTCCGTCGAGCGACATGATTCCTTTCTATGTGGCCTGCACACAAGGTTATTTCGACTCATTGCAAATCGCCGTCTCCTTCAAACGGATGGACTCCAGGCTCCAGTGCGACACGCTCTACCGCACCGGCAGACTCGACGGCTGCATCTTCGACCTGACTGACGCACTGCGCATGTCGGCACACGGCAACAAAATCTACCCGGTGATGGGCAACGAAGGCTGTTTCTACCTGTTGGGCACACCAGACTCCACGGTGCTTGGATACAGACTCTTAAAAGACAGGACCATCGCTGTGGAAAGCTATACGGCCTCCGACTATCTGGCCGACCGCATCATCCGTCTGACAGGACTGACCAACGACGATATAGGCAAACCTGCAATCAACAATGAAAAGGTGCGTTTGGCTATGTTGCTCAACGGACAGATAGATGCCGGCATATTCCGCGAACCCTACTCTACACAAGCCGTACGACACCATGCACTCAAACTCTATTCGTTTAAAGACATGAACGAAATCACAACGGCTACGGCCTTCAGCCGGCAGGCTTTGGACAAGAAAGCCGATGCTGTGCGCAAGCTCATTGCAGGATATAACAAAGCCGTCGAACACATCAATACACATCCTGTGAAAGAATGGTATGGCGCTGTGGCCGACAGCATTGGATTTCCTAAATGGGAAGCTCCTGCCCGGCTTGCAACATTCCACAAAGCACGCCCCATCCCCCAAGCTACGGTAGACTCCATTGCAAAATGGATGAAACACTACGAACTTATCCCCCAGAAATACGTCGCAGACATCGTAGACCGTACCATCATTAAAAGTGTGAAACAAGACTAACTACTAAACCTGCTTATCAAAAATGAACAAAAAAACATTCGCCACAATCTTATTGGCAGCACTCATCGCCACACCCGCTTGTGCCCAACTAAAAGAGAAACTGAAAGACATTGCCACCGTCCCCCAATTTGGCGGATACCTGGTAGGACGTGCCCAATATACCAACGACAAGACATCCGACAGCGGAGGTGGATTTGACCTGCGCATGGTGCGCGCATACGTCAAAGGCACCATCCTGCACGACTGGAACTACTATATACAGATGGAATACAGCGGCGCACCGGGAGTGGACAAAGGCGTCAGACTGCTTGATGCTTACGGTGAATGGAAAAAATTCCCAGAATTTAGCGTAAAGTTCGGGCAAATGAAACGCGTGTTCACCTTCGAGAACCCTTACAGCCCGTGGGACATCGGCTATGGCAATTATTCGCAGTTGGTGCAGAAACTTGCAGGCATGAGCGACCGTGTGGGTGAACACTCTTCGGGCGGACGCGATGCAGGCATCGTGGTCCAAGGCGACCTCTTCCCGGTTGAAGACCATCGCTGGCTGCACTATCAGGTGGGCGTCTACAACGGACAGGGCATCAACCACTCGGATGCAAACAAGCAAAAAGACGTCATCGGAGGCATCTGGGTCTCCCCTGTCAAAGATTTGCAGATAGGCGTCTTCGGATGGACCGGCCGATATACGAACAACGACGTAACCGTAAACCGCAACCGCATGGCCTATGGCATCAAATATGAAAGTGACTGGACATTCCGTGCCGAATATGCCAGCTCCCAAGGAGGAAAGACAACCAACGCCTACGCCGCCGAACGTGCCGACGCATGGTATGTCACCGTGGGAGTCCCCATCGCCAAAAAGCTGAAAGCGTATGCTTCCTGGGACGTCTATCGCGACGAAAAGACCAGTGACACACAAAACGCCTTGTACAACATTGCACTGAACTACAAACTGTGGAAAAACCTCATGATACAGGCCACATACACATATACCGATGCCAGCAACGCCGAATATTCGGCAGAAGGAACACGCAGTGTCATCAAAAACAACTACCACACTGCCATGCTCCAACTTTATGTACGTTTCTAATCTTTACTCTGACACGCGATGAACAACGCCACTCAAATCAACGAACACTATAAAAGCATTGCCCGCCTGCTGACCAACCGGCAACTGAAACAAGCCCTCGACGAACTGGGCACATTTGTAAAAGATGTGCCCGAATGGGACTTGCACACACAGTTTGACGAAATACAAACAGCCTACCGCTACATGTTGCAATATTTCAGGCAAAATGCAAGCGACCCGCAGCGCGCACGGCTCTATGCCGACCTGCTGCGGCAAACCTGCGTGCTGAACGAACGCTTGATGACAGCGCAATATGAACTTGTGTCGTCCGAGCTGTTCTATTCGACCCGCCGCGAACAAAAGCAAAACCCACAAAGCCTGGCCGACTACCGCCTCATGTTCGAGACCTTTGCCGAAGACATGGCCATGACACGCCTGCTCCACCAGGGCGACCAACTCAATGCCGAATTGGACAAATTGCGCAGCAATCACGAATCGGCACAAAACGCCTTGTTCTGCAAAATATGGACATCGCCCTTGTGGAACGCCAGCACACTTGAAGAGGCGCGCCGGTTTCTCCAATCGGTGCTCATCCCGGCAAATGACATTGCCCTTTTCGTCAGCGCCGTGACGATGGGGCTGCTCCAAGTGTTCGACGCCCGCAAATTCCACATTCTCTTTGATGCCTATGCACACGCAGACCTGCAAGTGAACCAGAGAGCATTGGTAGGCATTGTCTTTGCTTGCCTTTCCTACGAAGACCGCCTGAACATCGAACCGGAACTATTGGCACGGCTGAAACTCATGCAAGAACAGCCCGACTTCGCACGCAACCTTCTTGAAATCCAAATACAACTTCTGCGCATCCGGGAGACAAAGAAGGCCGACCGCAAAATGCGCGATGAAATCATACCCGAAGTCATCAAAAGCAGCCGCAACATACGCAACTCGAAAATCAACTTCATCGAGCTCGACGAAGAAGCACTCTTGAACGACAAAAACCCGGAATGGAAAAAATGGGAAGAAAACACAAACCTGACAAACAAAATGCAAGAGCTGGGCAACATGCAAATGGAAGGTATAGACGTCTACATGAGCACGTTTGCGCAGCTAAAGACATTCCCCTTCTTCCGCAACATCTGCAACTGGTTCTACCCATTTGATGCGGGGCATAGCGCCGTCTTGCGCGTGTTTCCCGAAAAAGAACAAAAAGGCAACTTCATGGTGCGGGGCATCCTGTCGTCGCCCTACTTCTGCAACTCCGACAAATATTCTTTCTGTTTCACGGTGCAAAACATCCCGGCGCAACAGCGCGAAATGTTCTCGGCCAACCTGAGCGAACAAAGCGAACTGGCACAAGAAGCCGCCGACATGATGAAGACAGAACGACCGACCGCTGAAACCATCAGCCGCCAATACCTGCAAGACCTCTACCGGTTCTTCAAAGTCTATCCGCGCCGCCATGAGTTTACAGACATATTTGAAACGCTGCAACTCAACTTTCAAGATTCTCCCGTCTTGAGTCCCTACCTCTCCGACAATGCAGCCCGCCGGCGCGTGGCTGAATATTTGTTTTACAAAGAATATTACACCGAGTCGATGCGCATGTTTGAACCCTTGACAAAGGAAAACGATGCCGACGCCGAACTCTACCAGAAACTGGGCTTCTGTTACCAAAAAAACAAAGACTACCACAAAGCCATCGAAGCCTATCGGCAAGCCGACATCCGCAAACCCGACACCCTTTGGACCATCCGCCACCTGGCACAATGCCATCGCTTGATGAAAGAACCGGAAGCAGCCCTGCCCTACTACGTCAAAGCACTCGAAATGCAGCCAGACAACCTGTCGCTGCTGCTCCAGGCCGGAGAATGTGAGGTGGAGATGGGGCTTTACGACGACGCTTTTGCCCGCTTCTTCAAGGTCGAATATCTGGACGCCAACTCCCTGCGTGCCAAACGGTGCATCGCCTGGTGCTCATTCGTCACAGGCAAATATGCCCAAGCAGAAAAATACTACGACACCTTGCTGCAATCGGCCGAACCCGACGTGCAAGACTACTTGAACGCAGGACACACGGCATGGGCACAAGGCGACACTGACCGCACCGTCAACCTCTACATAGAAGGCTGCCGCCGAAAAGGAGACACGGAAGAGTTTGTCGGACTTCTTTTCAAGGATGCCGACGAACTGGCACGCCAAGGCATCCCAACCGAAGATTTGCCACTCATGGCCGACGTGCTCCGCTACGCAAGTCACACCATGTAAAAAAACTGCTATCATGTGGACACCTGCATGCATTTAAAATATCTACACAGATACCAGTTGCCCACACCGGAAGGTTACAACTGGCAGTTCCTCGTATAGTTATAAAGGTAAATCATTATTTGACAACGCCTTATCCTCGTCCATTTAAGTCCACAGGCATCTCACGACAAAAATCCAACTGCTCGCCATGAGCGGAAAGGAGGCTAGCCACGAGCGGCTTCCTTTCCGCCCACGAGCGGCTTCCCTTCCGCTCACGGCGAGCTTCCCATCTGTCCACAAGCCGCTTTCCTATCCGTAAAAAACCTGACAAACGATTTGGGTTTAAACAAACAAACATTAACTTTGTAACTTATTAAATCCATAAATAAGCGGGCTACACAGATATATGTCCTCCGGATGGCCCATACGACCCACTCCCGTTTATGGAAAAAAACTAAAATGTAAGAAACAACGCAGAGACACGAAAAACGGCAACAGAGAAACCTGCTTCCGCGTTTGCCAAAACCAGGCACAGTGGCTCTGTACTAAAACATAAGGTAAAAGCCGCAGAAACTTTAACACCATGATTATAAAAAGTATCCTCGACACCGACTTGTATAAATTTACAACGTCATACGCCTATATCAAGCTATTCCCCTATGCAATGGGGACATTTACATTTAAAGACCGTGACGAAACCGAATACCCGGACGAATTTGTCGAAGCACTCAAGGACGAAGTCCAGGCCATGAGCCGCGTACGCCTCACCGAAGCCGAAATAGAATTTATGGCAGGCTCTTGCCGCTTCCTGCCGCGCGTCTATTGGGAATGGCTGTCATCGTTCCGGTTCGACCCCAAGAAAATAACTATCCGGCTCGACGGGCAGCGGCAGTTGCATGTCGAAGTGAGCGACTTCATGTACAAAGCCACTCTCTACGAAGTGCCCCTGCTGTCCATCATCTCCGAACTGCGGAACAAATTTTTCCACCATGTCCCCGACATGGAACAAATCTGCTCTAAACTGGCAGAGAAAGTGCAGCTCTCCAACGACCACAAACTCACTTTTTCCGAATTCGGCACCCGCCGCCGCTTCTCGTTCACGGTACAAGACGCCGTCATCAGCTACCTGAATGAGAACGCCCACTATTGTGCCGGTACGTCCAACTGCCTCTTCGCCATGAAATATAACATGAAGCCTCTCGGCACCCACCCACACGAATGGTTCATGTTCCACGGCGCACAGTTCGGCTACAAACATGCCAACTACATGGCACTTGAAAACTGGGTGAACGTCTACGACGGCGACTTGGGTACGGCCTTGTCGGACACCTATACTTCCGACATCTTTTTAAGCAACATCAGCCGTAAACAAGCCAAACTGTTCGACGGTGTGCGCTGCGACTCTGGAGATGAATTCAGCTTCACCGACCGTCTTATCGCCCGCTATCGGGAATTGGGAGTCGACCCCACGACAAAGACCATCATCTTCAGCAATGCGCTCGACTTCGAAAAAGCCCTCCAGATACAAGACTACTGCCGTGGCAAGATTCGCTGCTCATTTGGCATCGGCACTAATCTTACCAACGACACAGGCTTCAAACCATCGAACATCGTGATGAAGCTGGCGACCTGCAAAATGAACGTCAACCAAGAATGGAAAGAATGTGTAAAACTGTCTGACGACCTTGGCAAACACATGGGCAGCGACCGTGAAATGGAAGCCTGCCTGTATGAACTGAACCTATTGGCGGAAAGGCGTTAACTTTTGTGATCAACAACTTATTTTCTAAACCAAACCTCATGACACCTAAAGAAATACGCAACGAACGAGTGGCTCGAAAACTGACAAAGCAACTGGAAAGACGCCACTACGAGGCATACTATTGCCCGACAGCAGATGAAGCCGTCGAACTGGTTTCCTCTTTAATTCCCGACGAAAGCAGTGTGAGCTGGGGAGGTTCCATGACCATACGCGATATGGGACTCCCAGCCAAGTTGCACCAACGTAAGCTCAGGGTGCTCGACCGCGACCATTCAGACGACAAAGAAAACATCTATCTGCAAGCCTTCTCGGCCGACTACTACCTGTCGAGCGTCAATGCGATTACCGAAGACGGAATCATTATCAACATTGATGGCAACGGCAACCGCGTAGCAGCCATCACATACGGCCCGAAGCACGTCATCTTCGTCATTGGCATAAACAAAGTGGTCCAAACCCTGGAGAGCGCCATGGCACGTGCACGTGGCACGGCAGCCCCCATAAACGCAGCCCGTTTCAATGTCAATACACCCTGTCAGACAGACGGCATCTGCCACAACTGCAATTCGCCTGAGAGCATTTGCAATTATATTCAAATCATGCGCAACTCCCATCCGGCAGGACGCCATATCGTCGTCTTGGTGGGCGAAGAACTGGGATACTGATTGAGGAGGAAACGTTTCCAGGCAACTAAAAGAAAAGCCAGCCGGTTGTCAATTCCGGCTGGCTTTTTTATGTCTGGGACAAACAAATCGCTGTGTTTATTAGAAGAACAAATAGCGGAGATCTTCTACTTCGGCTTTCTGATAGAGGTCATTAATGATGCGGCTTGCCATGTTTTGATTCATGTTGAATAAAGCAGCTTCTTCATTCTTTTCGTTATACTCACCTTCCAATTTTGTCTTGTTGTAAGGCTGGAAGACAAACACACCGCCATTGCCCTTAATCGGTTTACTCAGTTGTCCAACTTCTACCTTGGCTGCAACTGCCCCCAAAGCCGGTTCGCTGGAAGTGGTCATTGCCACAAAAGCTGGTGAAGCAAACGACACGTGTTTTACAGAGTCGGATTTAACATCAGCCAAAGCCTTGGCGTCTTCGAATGTTTTCACTGGAGCAAACTTGGCCATGAGCTGTTCAGCTTTCTTGTCACGCATAATTTCAACTCGAAGCAGTTCGCTTACTTGCCCAACGGGAGTATAACCGGCTTCGTTAATGCTAGTCAAAGCCACAATCATCAAATGGTCGTTTTCACGGCCACAGCTATAAAGCGGAGAAACAGACTTCGGGTCTGCATCAAAAACCCATCTCAGCGCTTCCGTGCTACCAGACACGCCACCGACAACATGCTCATCGCTTCTGAAACCTTCGCGCGACAGCAGACGATAGCCGTTGTCCTCAGCATTCTTCACCAAATCGTCATAATTTTGGTTGGCAGCCAAGAATTGATTTATCTTGTTGTATGCTTCGTTGTATGTCTCATCGCTAAATTTCACAGGCACTTTCACCACAGCCATTTTATATTTGTTCGTCATCGCTTTGCGGTTAACAACCTGGACGATGACATTGAACTGTCCGAAATCTACATTTTCCACACCTTTCACGTCAAGAGTATTCAATGCGTTAATCATCTTCGTGCTGTTCAAATCCAACTGTTGTCCTTCATACATCCGTGAGCTAATCCACTGTGCATCGCCTGTTTGGTTATATTTCTTAGCCAATTCCACAAAGTCTGCACCTTTTTTCAGGGCAGTAGCAATACTGTCGCTCAACTTTTTGGTTGCATCAATCGTTGCACCCACAACTTGCAACTGACGGAACTGGATTGAATCCGGAGCCATCTGCTTGGAGATAATCTTGAAAGCATTGTAGGAATCGTCGTTCTGGCTATAAAAAGGACCAAACACTTTACCAACCGTAGCTGAGTCTATACGATTGGCTATGTCACCAGGAAAAGCATTTTTGGTCATAGGTATATTGACAAAAGGAATTGTCGAACGCGAAGAACGAATTACAGAAGCATAATCGTTCTCAACAGCCTTCTCCAACTCAATGCTGCTTGCAGTCACATCGTCCAACGTGGCCTTGCGGTCAGCCTCACTCGGAGTCACTACGTAATCTATATATTGAATATTACGAGTTTCTACAAGATTCTTAAATTCCTCTTTTCTCTTATTGTACAAGTCTTTGATTTCAGCTTGTGAGATAGTCACAGTAGAATCAGCCACAGAAGAATAAGGCAAGACAGCCAGCAACAGGTCGGTTTCGTTTATACGCCCGTCAAAAGAGTTCTGTGCCGAAACAGGATTTGAAATCAATGCATTCATCACAAGAGCCTGATACTTGCTCACTAGCAAACTTTGCTTCAGGTTTTTCTCTGTGAAGTCCATAATGAGCGACACTTGTTCCGGATTGCCTTGAGCCGCAAAATTGTCCATCAAAGCTCTGTCAAACATGCCTGTTTGCGGATTCACAAACGGAGTGTTATTCAGAAGCGGGCTTGTACCTTCCTGAATCATTTGTCTGATTTCATCTTTAGTCACAGTCAGCCCCAACTTGTCAGCCTCTTCCTTTACAAGTTCATAGGTCACGTATGATTGCCAGATACCATCGCGCATTTGCGTCAAAGCATCGTCAGAGATACGATTGCCATACAGCAATTCTTGCACTTTGGTATATTCTTCCACCATACTCTGAAACTCTTGTGCTGAAATCTTCTTTCCATTGACCACACCGGCATTCTGCTGGTTTTGGTGCGGCTCGAAGACTCTCCATGCATCTGTCGCAATAAAAGCGAAAAGCGCAAAGCCAATCACTATGACCAATAGAGGTCCTTTGCTTCTAATTTTTTGTAATGTTGCCATTTAGTTTTTTTATTTTATTGTTTATTATTCTCTATTCCACAAAGTGCGCAATTTAGCGCACGAAGATACAAAAAAGGATGATAACGACCCATTAAATATGCAAAAAATGTGCTACTCAACGACTTTGAGCCGCACTAGTTCTATCTTAGCAGTTGTCCGCTGCATGATTTTGAAGTGAAACCGACCAATTACCACACTTTCATTTACCTTCGGGAAACCTTGATATTCATGCAAAATCAGTCCGCCGATTGTAAGATAATCTTCTGATTCTGGAAGATTCAGCCCAAACATCTCGTTGGCCTTTTCTATTTCCAGACGAGCCGACAAGATATATTCCGTCTCACTGAGCTGCTTGGCCACATAGTTTGTCGTGTCATGCTCATCTTCTATATCTCCGAATATTTCTTCCACGAGGTCTTCCAATGACACAATGCCCGATGTACCCCCAAACTCATCGACTACCACTGCTAACGTCTTCTTCTGTTGCATAAACAGCTTCATAAGCTTCTGTGCCGACATATTCTCGGGCACAATGGGCACTTGCTGGATGTGCCGATTCCACTCTTTCGGATGGCGAAACATTTCCGACGAATGAATATAACCTACAATATTATCTATATTTTCCTTAAACACAATAAGCTTCGAATGTCCCGATTCGATGAAATGCAATTTCAACTCTTCCAACTTTGTATCCACCTCGACCGCCTGAATTTCTGTACGAGGAACAATACAGTCCCTTATTTTGACATTGGAAAAATCAAGAGCATTCTGAAATATTTTCACTTCTGTGTCTACAAGACTTTCATCGTCCGCATGTTGTAAACTCGATTGAATAAAGTAATCCAAATCGACCTTTGTCAGAGCCTGGCTTGTAACCTGAAGACTAACGCGCTTTCCCAGCAAACGTAACAACAAACTTACAACACACAGGATGCACCACGACAACGGGAAGAGCACCAAGCAAACCATCAAAAGCGGAATCGCAAAAACTCGCAAAGCACGATTGGGGTTTATCTTGAATATGACACGAGGCAGAAATTCACAAAACACAAGTATGATGAAGGTTGCGGCCACGACATCAACTAAAAAGAGAAGCCCCACATGTTCCACAATCCCTGTCAACAAATGAGTCTCTATTAAACTGGCCACCAATATACAGTAGACAACCAAAGAAATGTTGTATCCTATCTGCAAAGAAGAAACAAAATCGTGAGGATGACGGTAAAAGAAAGACAAAATCTTGTCGGGCAAACGCCGGCCTCCCCGCTCCAGCTCAAAACGCATCTTACTGGAAGACACAAATGCTATCTCCATTCCGGAAAAGAAGGCCGAAAACGCCATAGCCACCAATATATATAAGCAAATGGTCTGCATAGCCGTTTTTTCTTCTAATCACGAAACCGAGTCATTTCTCACCGAATCGCGTGGCGCATCTTCCACGGGGAAAATACCAGCCGTGTTGTTTATGACATAATCCGTAAACTGCTGGTTGGAAGTAAAACCATATCCTGTCAAAATCTTGTCTATCTGCTGAATCCGGATGAACCTGTCTGAATATACACGCTCCTTGTCCTGGTCCCAAAACAGTTGTTCGGTGTTAAACTTCTCCCCCTTTATATTCAAAATATTCACATGACCCCTCAAGTCCCATAGTTTCAGTTTGTCATAATAATAAGCAGTGTCGGCCTTCACTTTGGCCTCAATCCTCATTTGAGTGTCAAACTTTTCCAGATAAACTCCTTTCTCAAAAGCCCACTTGCTCGTATCCAACTTATCGTATACCTTCCACTCTTCTGCGATGATTTTATAACGGACAACACCGGAGTCGGAAATCAACGTAGACACCCCCGTACTGGTCATCATTGGGAGCATAAGTGAATCAGACACAGCCGGCGCCATAGTCTTCTTGCCGTCCGAACAGGATGCAAAAAAACAGGCTGACCACCCCAGCCATGCCAACAACGAAAGTCCACCTATTACTAATGTCTGTCCTTTATGATTTGTTTGGGTCATACTCATTTCAATAATTCCTCATAAGACACTTGTCCGTCTACATGGACATAATCCGGCGTATCCAATCCGCTCTTTCTGAAAATGTCATTTACCAGCGTCAAAGTCTTATTCCACATTTCCCGGTTTTTCTGACTGGCCTTCTCATATCCCTTCCGAATATATGAAAGAACATCCTGATAATCCTTTATATATGTCTCCTTAAAAGCCGAATCAGCACGGTAAATCTCCAAATTCAACTCCATCCATGTCAGAAGCAAGTAGCAAAATGGCTCATTATCAACACAGTCCAACGCCTCACGGACATATTTATAGGCCAAGCGCAAATCGAGTGCATTCCCTGCATAATGGAAATAATCATAGGCTTTTGCCGCCAACAAGCAGTCTGTCTGCATGGGAACAGCAAGAAACCGGCGCCAGTCTTCCTTATAGAGAATACTCTTGTCATACAAGTCCATAAGCTCGTCCAGATAAGCCGCATGCTTGAGCGAATCTGTTTCTTCCCCAAGCATCGCATGCAAGATTTTCACACCATCCGTATAAAGGCTCACTTGCGATTTGGGACAAGCAGCAATCGCTTTCTTCCATGGCACATAAGCCTTCTTATATTCCTGCTTGCGCACATATTCCCTCGCCATGCCCATGTTGAGCAGGCATTGGATGCTGTCTTTGCCATGTCCGAATCGGGAATCACCGGCCGCACTCTGCTGTGCAAGAACGGGAGATATGGACAACGCCAGCAACAGGCTGAGGGTTATGAGTGCCTTGGAACACATAATATGGTTTGCTATTGTACGAGCATCTTCCTGAACCAGTCTTCGTTAAACGTAAATCCTATGTTGATGCGCAAATAATTTTCCTTAATCAGACCACCCTTTTTCGGGGCAACGTTGACATACTGTGCTGTCACAGAAAGCAACGAACGGTTGTTGTAGCGGTTCATGATGGGAATGGCCACGCCACCTTCCACTCCGAACTCACGCATATCAGAGCTTTTCACCTGAATGTATGGAGTCGTGTAGTAAGCTCCCACCCGGTAGTGCATACGCTTGAAGAAGTTACGCCCCACGGGGTTGGGCACGTATTCGGCACCGACAGAAATGCGCGAAAGATTGTTGAACTGCCACTGTTCATAGTCCCTCTCGCTGCTGTTCGAGTCTGTGCTACTATTCGGATTGGCCTGAAAATGGGGGAATTTCACCCCGCTCCATTGTTGCAGGGTATAATCGACGCCGATGGTCAGGCGGTTGTCATAAACGTATGTCAGGCCGAAACCCATCTTCTGAGGAAGCTCAAAAGCATTTTGAAGCGTGTCGACACTCTGTTGCATCACCGACGACGAACTTTCCATTTGCTGTATCTTGTAAGCATCGTTGTTGATGTCGTGCCCCAACGAATAGACTGCCCCTAGAGTGATTTCATGCTTGTTTTTCAGCTTAAAGGAATATTGAGCTCCAAAGTCGAGCTTATAGGTGCTGATGTCTGCCTGATAGTTGCGGATGTTGCTCCATGCGGCAGCATTACTATAAGTATTGGTAATGGTATGCGTATAGTCGCCATAGAGGTAAGAGAAATTTGCTCCGATGGAGAAATTCTTGAAGAGCTCCACACCTACCCCCAAAAAAGCCTGGTGCAAGCCACCGTCGCCGGAAAAGCTCTCATATGAATAGGTCGAACTGCCTTGACTGCCTTCCGGGTTGGGCACTTCACGGCCTTCACCATTGAAACTGTAACTGATATTCGAGAAAGGAACCAGACCAAGCGTCACGCCGATTCCACGGCGCAAACGAAACTGCAAAGCGACATAGTCCAGACTGGAGTTTTTGGCATTCATCTTCAAATTGCCACTGCTGAAATTAGCATTCTGCAAGCTGATGCCAGCATCAAACAAAAAGGTTATGGAGTCAATCGCCGAATAAGAAGCAGGATTGCCCACATTGATAAGTTTGTTGCGCAAACCATAAGATATACCGCCCATGCCTCGGTTGGCCGTAGTGCTTTGGTCGGAAAGCTGGCCGAAGCCATATCGGGTATATGGAGAGTTCACTCCGTTCTGAGCCAAGGCTACTCCTGCTATCATCATGAATAACAGCGCAAAAATGGTCTTGTTATATTTAATCATTGTATTCCAGTATTCTGTTTAAGCCTTTTAATACTAAAAATTTATCTGCAAAGATGATACTTTTTAGGTTTGTATCAAAAGAAAAATCATCGCCTCCGGTTAAAAAAACCAAAAGGTTAGGGTATTTCTTCTGCATTTGCAAGATGTAGCCCGTTATCTCCAATTCCATGCCATGAATCACCCCCGCACGAATAGCCGTCTCGGTGCTATATCCAAATTCAGGAATATCGCCATTCGGGTTTATCACAGGCAATTTGTCACAATAGGCGCTCAAAGCCTTGATGCGTGTATACTTTCCCAGCGAAATATTTCCTCCATGATAGCAACCGGAATGGTCTATAAACTCATAGGTCAAAGCCGTCCCGGCATCCACCACAAGGATGTCGCGGCCGGGAAAACGCGTGTAAGCACCCACCACGGCAGCAATGCGGTCAGACCCCAAAGTCTTGGGCGTGCGGTAAAGGTTGGTTATGGGAAGGGGAGTCTTATAGTCCAGCCTCAACAATGGGAAATCGAGCTGTTTGAGTTGCGACTCCACGATGTCATTCAGATGAATGACCGATGAAAGGATGCCTCGACGGATGGCATAACGCTCACAAATGTTCGCCAACTTGTCTAACGAATGATTTGTGTCATACACCATGTCGATCATCTCGCCTTGATGAAAGACTGCCAGCTTAGCCACAGAGTTTCCTATATCTATAATAAGGTTCACGTCTTTACTCATTTCCTAAATTCAGGCCGCAAAGTAATAGAAAATCCACGGGAATGGGAAGAAAACCTGTGTTTTTCTGCACTCATACACTCAAGAAACTGTTTTGAAAATAATCCTAGCTATCCTCTACACAAAAAGAAACGCCCATCAGATTAAAAACACGTTTTCTTAATCTCATGAGGCGTTTCCCTTTCGAATATATGCTATTTGTCCGACCAAAGAGCATAATATCTTCAATTTATCAGTTCAGTTGTATCTCTGTATCAGCTCCGACGACAGCTTGGACCTGTGCCCCTGTCGGAATTTCAGCATTGCTACCTTTTATTAGGAAACCAAATAAACAAAGCAGCGTAAACACGATTGATATTACCAATTTTCCATCGCCTTCATCTGCAAGGCTATTATTAGACAGATACACAACCGTGCCATCCACTGCACGAATAGTTTTCACAGAAATCTCAAGCTCTCCTTCTTTTCCCATCAGGCCATTCTTTTTAGAACGAACCACCTGACCTTGAGCAATTGAACCAGCCGCAATAACAACCTTTCCACCCACTTTCACATCATTAGTAACTCTAAAATCTACCATTTGTCCAGTACGAGCCGTCTTACTGGACAAAGTCGTCATCAATTCCATCGGAATCACAGTTCCAGACTTAATGACAATTGTTTCAGCAGGTAAAGTGAAAGACATAAACAAAACTGCACACACAAGCAAAGCCACTACAGGCTTAAAACAAATTGACTTAACGATTTTGTAATACATAAATTTGATATTTAGGTTAATAAATAGAATTTATCTCATTAAAGCGTTCCATTATCTGTTCACGTTTTTTCCGGTTATACCTGCCAGCACTATGTATTGCACCATTAATATTACCAATATAAAAAGACAACGATAAAAAGCCACAAACTCCAGCCCATCCATAATTTCTAGATTTAACACTCGTATAAGTAGCATAAACTAAAAGAGAATTAATAGCAAATGAAGTAAGTGCACTCCCTTTATGTCCCGTATATAAATATCCACATCCCGGAATAATGGACAGCACTCCTGCCAATGTAGCATTTTTCCGCTTTTGACTCTCCAATTCTTTTAGTACTGACAGATTTTCTTGCAGCCTCGCCTGTGCATCCTTGTCAAACTGACACGCACTGATAAATAACCGTCTCGCCTCGCCATATTCTGCCTGTTGAGCTTTTAACATGGCTTGCAGCACATATGTTTTACACAACATATCATGGTCAGCGATGGTATCCATGAAATTTCTCTGCAATACGGACGTTGCATCTTGCCAATTATACAAATCCTTATACATGAGAGCCATCTGCCAATTTATTCTTGAATTATTCTGTACACAGTCTTTATAATAAGACTCATATTCAAATACACCCTTTTCTTGCATATCAAGTGCCCTGTAACACAATAGTTTCAAATAAAATAATGTATCAGTAAGCATACGGCGTTGGAAAAGTTGCTCCTCTATTTTCAACAAAGCCAAATCATAACTCTCACGATTAATCAACTGATGAATGAACACCAACGTGGAATCTCTTCCTTCTCTGTTTTTCAATGCCGCAACATAAGGTAAAATTTGTTTTCGATAAGGAACATTCTTCGGCACTTCTTTATAATATGGATAATCCAGTAAACTTCGATAACCAGTCTTATATGTCACATCATAAAATTTTGCATCATGACTGCACCGGCATAATCTGTCAGCCAAAAGAGGCATAGCTTTCCAGAAAGGCTTATCTGCAAACACTTGTAGCCCATAATTAGAACAAGAGGGATACATCGCACACCTACTATTCTTCTGTGTACTAATCTTATTTTGATAAATGCGAATATAATCGCCCACAGCAGAAGCTGTGCCATTATCATTTATACCGCTTTGAGAATAAGCAAACTCTATGCAAGCCAAATTACACAGTACAAACAAATACACCATCAGCATTTTCATGACCCTACGACTTGCTTTAAATCTACACTGAGTTTTATTTTCTTATTTCTCCATATCACAACGCGAGCTGTTTTCAAAGCATTGCTATCTCTGCGAAACATAAGATATGCCGTCAGGCCATATCTTCGTTTATAATATGTATTCGCAGAGTCCGAACAACGGTAAAAGATGACCTTTCCTTGTTCTCCAGAGTATGACACAAATGCCAATGAATCTTTCAAGGAAATAGTCACCACGTCATTTCTTTTCCTTTGAAGATGCCTGGTGGCCAAATACTCATACAACGGATTAGAAGAACGTATTCCACATATCTGGAAGTCTTCTCCAAAAGCCGCCAAAGGAATCAATGAAACGAATAATAAAAAATACACATTCATCTGTCTTTCTTTTCCGGCAAAGATAAGAGTAAACACAGGGAACACTTTTCTAATCATGATGCCAAAAACGCCACACTCTTGTAGCCAAATTGGCAATACGGTTCACTTTGATGCCTTATTTTGAACCTCGGCGCTATACAACTGAAAAAAGTCCCGATGCAAAACCGTTGAAATGCGCATCAACAAATCTGAATCAATACTTGCTTTCTTGAATATTTTGTACACATTGCTCCTATCGCAAAACAACTGTTTTGCAAACCAACTGACAGAACGCCCTTGAGTGCGAAGCTCTGATTCGATTATTTGTCCTATGTGTATCATACAAATAAAAAAAGGCGGAACCATCTGACACTTATTTCAATCTGAGGTACCGCCAAGCAACCCAACATACAAATAAGTACAAATGGTTCACGCCCTATGACAAGGACGTGAACTCTCTTCTACTTATTCTCGTATGTCTTCAAATTGGCGGTTTTCAGATTGGAGAATAATAGCTAAAAGCTCATATCTTTATCCCATAAGTAAATAGATGGAAACGCTTTCCCAATAAAAACACGCATCAACTACCCCATTAGGGCCTTGCTGATACGGGATGCAAATCTATGAAATTTTATCAAGGATAAAAACTTTATCTACACAAAAAACATTCTTCTCTGTAACCTGCCAACCAATATTGTTCAACGAAATAATGGACAGCTATCGACCCTGTCATCTCAAAAAGAAAATGCAAGGCCGGACAAGTCCGCCTGTCGGAACTTGTATTTGCCTGCCGGCACAATGACATCTTTCCGCGCATCCAAACAACAAAGCCGAACATTTGTCTCACCATAGCCGCCGGACTTTTCCCACGACACGTAAAAGGTCCTCTTTTGTTGGCATATTTCGCAAAGATAAAATTCCAAACGCACGACTGTTTCTCGCAAACATCAATCGCCGGAAGGCTCGCTGCGCAACCTCCAGCTTCAAAAAAACGGGTATGCAACCATTTAAACAACAAGCATTTGCAAAGCGCACCTTTACCTTCCTTTCCGCCCGTCTCTACCCTCCTTTCGGCCCGCGCACCGATTCCTATCCGTCCACGGGCGGAAAGGAAGGCTGGCTTGGACGGAAAGGAAGGCTGCCTTTTACAGGCTGTGAAGTTTGGAGGAGGCGGAGTGTAAGAAGAACGTCTTTTGTTGATTCTATTTTATGCAAATACGTATCTTTGCAGCCTCAACCACCCAAACGCGCATGAACGGACTCTACATACTCCTCATCTTATTGGCTTATTTCGGCCTGCTGCTGTTCGTCGCCCGGAAGACGTCGGCACGGCCGGACAACGACGCTTTTTTCCGTGGCAACCGGCGTTCGCCCTGGCCGTTGGTCGCGTTTGGAATGATTGGCGCCTCACTGTCCGGAGTCACGTTTGTCTCCGTCCCGGGCATGGTGAGAAGCATCGACATGACCTACCTGCAAACGTGCATGGGTTTCTTCGCGGGCTACATCGTCATTGCCCACGTGTTGCTCCCGCTCTATTACAGGCTCAACCTGACTTCCATCTACACCTACCTCGGCAACCGGCTGGGACGCCAGGCCTACCGCACGGGAGCTTCTTTCTTCCTCATATCCAAGCTGCTGGGCGCCTCGCTGCGGCTCTATCTGGTGTGTCTCATCTTGCAGGAATTCATCTTCGACGCCTACGGCATACCCTTTGCAGCGACGGCGGCAGCCACCGTGGGCCTCATCTGGCTCTACACGCACCGCAGCGGCATACGCACCATCGTGTGGACCGACACGTTGCAGACATTTTGCCTGCTGCTCACGCTGGTGTCCATTGTGCTGGCCGTGGCCTCGACGCTCCACCTGGACGCCAAGGGACTGTGGGAAACGGTGACAACCGACGCTCATAGCCGCGTGTTCGTGTTTGACGACTGGATTTCAAAGCAAAACTTCTTCAAACAGTTTTTCAGCGGGGTGTTCATCACCATCGTCATGACCGGGCTCGACCAGGACATGATGCAGAAGAACCTCACTTGCCGGAACCTGAAGGAGGCCCAAAAGAACATGTATTGCTATGGATTCTCGTTCCTGCCGGTCAACTTCCTGTTTCTCTCCCTGGGCATCCTGCTGCTGCTCGCTGCCGACCAGCTCCCCCTGCCTGTCCCCGCAAGGGG